>ENA-OQBT01000140-OQBT01000140.1-human-gut-metagenome-genome-assembly--contig:-NODE-140-length-49079-cov-3.238479_pt1 | contig 49079 bp, 48 predicted proteins | sample MGYA00242749_ERZ504557 | MGnify/ENA primary metagenome ERZ504557 (study PRJEB26092, sample SAMD00036243) | human gut metagenome | host: Homo sapiens | study: EMG produced TPA metagenomics assembly of...
TAATTTTTCAGCCAAATCCTTTTGAGTTAAATTCTTTTCCTTTCTTAATTCGGTTACAAATAAACCGAATTTTTCATTACTAATCTGATACATATATCCACCTCCTGCACACATATTATAATGAGAGTGTACATAAATCAATCGACCAGCAGTAGAATTGCAGAATATTAGCACATAATTCATCAAATAATCTCCCCATCATGAGCTCGACCGTGCTATCCGCTGTGGAAATAATACCGGTGCTTCTGTCTACAATGATAGAGGCATTCTCTTCTTGTAAAATACAAAAATTGTCAAATTTTAATAGTTTCTGCATTTCAGTGCATAAACTTAATTTTTTTCATGAGTTTATGCTTACTCTTTCCATGTTGATTTCAATTGCGATATTTATGTTACTGGTTCGAATGCTTATATGCTCTCCTCTGAATATGCTACCTATTTATCAGGCAGATGCGTAGAAATAAAGATGCTTCCATTGTCCTTCTCTGAATTTTTAACATTCCATGATTTTGAAATAAGAGAAACCAAAAGTGCGTTAGGTGGCACACGCAAGCAAGCATTTGATAAAACCGGCGAACACTATGAACTCCAAGCGCTCACACTGTTCAGGCCTATGTGAATGCGCTACTGGAAGCATACTTCTTCTATGACATCAAGAGATTTGATATTAAAGGAAAGGAATTCTTACGTACTCTTGGAAAGTATTACATCGTTGATATCGGACTTAGAAACTATCTGCTTGGATTCAGGGATCGTGATAGCGGACATGCAATAGAAAATGTTGTTTACTTTGAACTGCTACGTAGAGACTATGATGTCTCTATTGGTAAAGTGGATAATTCCGAAGTGGATTTTATCGCAACAAAAGTAGATGACAAACTTTATGTTCAGGTCACAGAGTCCATGTATATCAATACACCGGTACCGTGGCGAGGAAAAAACTATCAAACATCCGCTGTATCGACTGATTCACGATGAACCAAATCCGGAAATGCTAACATCTAATCCACAGCCTAAACCCTACCGCAATTTTCCGGCCATCCACTTTTTCTCCAATCAGACCAAAAAGTAGATATGTTTCCATATAATAAAACCGAGCTTTCCGCAAGGCTTCTCTGATGATACCAACCTTACAAAAAGCTCGGAAATACGCTACTTTTCAGTACTTGATTTTATTTTCTTGACAGCAAACAGACCGTCTCGACATACTCATCATTGTCCAAACTCGTATTTTTACCAACTTCTAAAAATCTCTTTTATGAAAATTAATTCTTACTGTTTTTCTTTACTGTACTGTGAATATTTTTAATGCTTTCCAAATATTCTTCTTCAACCGGCGATAAGTTCTGCACCTGATATTTCCGATATTCTTCTGTTGCTTTTTCAATTGCCTGTGCATGACTAATCGTTCCGGCTCCTTGCAACACTTTTTCACCTGTAGTTTTCAAAACATTATCAAGGTGTTCCACAGAATCTTCCATATGCATGGGATTGTGACGCATAGCTTGAATCTCCGCAAAATCAAAATATCCCGATACAATAAATATTATTTAGGATCTTTAACTCTTCATCATTGAGATAATTTTTGGCAATACTGATATCTTTCAATACAGGAAAATCACCAGAAAAACTTTTTAATCCCATAAAAGGCTGACTGGCGTCCGCACGCTCGTATATAACTTCTGCTGCTGTATGTCCATGTGCTGCATAGTGTAATTTATTTTGTACCATTTTAAAAAATGCAATGGATTCACTACTCTTGGGATCATAATCAACACTTGTTGCATAAAGGTCAAGTACCTGTCGGTACATCACTTTTTCAGATGAGCGAATATCCCGAATACGGTCTAATAACTCTTTCCAATAATTACCCCCACCCAGATTTTTTAGCCGTTCATCATCCATTGTAAAGCCTTTTATCATGTACTCTTTTAATCGTTCAGCAGCCCACCGACGGAAATTTGTAGCAATCTTGGATTTCACTCTATATCCAAGAGAAATAATCATATCAAGATTATAATGAATTGTATTATAGTTTTTTCCATCAGCTGCAGTTGTTCGGAATTTCCGAACAACTGACTCTTCATCCAATTCTTCCTCTTCAAAATATGCTTGATATGCTCGCTGATATTAGATTTACTTGTCTGATACAACTCACATAATTGTGCCTGTGTAAGCCAAACGGTCTCGTCTTCAAATTTAACGTCAATTTTTGTATATCCATCTTCCGTTTGATATATGATGATTTCACTCCCAATAATATTAGGATTGTCTCTTTGATCCTCCATCTTTTACCCCTCCCTTTACCGTTCCATTAAATTCCCGATAACCTCTCTCTTAATTAAACATCTATCTTCACCTCTGTAGCAAATAGTTTCTTATTCCCTTCTCCTGGAATAAAAGATATTTTTTTACCCTTTTGAATCACTTCTATTGCACTCTCTGTCTTAGAATAAATACTTTCGGTAATGGAATATTCTTTTCCATCAGCACCAACTACATAGGCATAAAAACTTTCTGTTCCCTTTCCAACATATTTGACCGTTCCTGTAATGCGTCTAAAATCCGCATCAATAATGAGTGTCCGTGTCTCGTCAACCTGCATGCGCAACTCATTCTTGTGTGCATGATCATCCACAAGATACTGATTTTTATATTCTCTGATAATCCGATCCGTATCTGTTGCAACATCACACCCAAGCCCAAGATACAATTTCCTATCACTAATAATATAAAACTCCTCTTTGGCCCTCGTCGCCGCAACATTCATTATGTTCGCTTCGGTTACTGCCCAGCGTGCCGCTCCGCTGCTCTGCCTGTCGGCACCGAGTACAAAAAATACGATTGGAGCCTCTTTCCCCTGAAACGTATGGACAGTTCCGACATTTGTCGGTTTTCCCTGTTCATCATATCGGGTAAAGTGAATTTTCCGTAATTTCTGAGAAAGCTGATATGCCACATTGGAAAACGGTGTAATTACATAAACCACATCTTTTTCTTTTTTATCTAAGATTTTCGGATTTTTATCTATCATCTCCTTGAGCTTATGCAAAAGGAATTCTCCCTGTTCCTCGACATATTTATTGTTCGCCATTCCACCAACATCAAACCAGTCTGCTTTTCCGTACTTTTCCATTCCCTGCACCATAAATCCGTCATAGGAAATCATGTTCGAAATTGTAAACATCGGATACCGACATCTTCTATGCACCATAGCGGAATTCCAACCCATGAATCCTCCGCCTTGTCCTGTTTTCGATAAAACCCGTACTGACTTGCCGCATCTGCTAAAATCTGTGCGGATGCAGATGCAGATAAATATTTTTCTGTCACTCCAAAATGCTCCCCCAACATATATAGGGTATTAGAATCCAACGTAAGAACCGGTTTAATCTGCAACGGATCACCGACCACCATTACATGCCTGCTGCGATAGATTGCACCGACAGCCGCCTGTGGCAGCGCCTGTCCTGCTTCATCGATAAAAAGATGCCCCAGTGTCTCAGCTCCAAGATTTTTGCACATACGCGAAAAACTGGCAAACGTAGAACTAATCACCGGAATTGTCATATTAATCCAGTTCCATGCCGCCTCAATCACATGCTTTCGATCCAAATACTTCTCCTGCTGATCCCAGACGATAATGGCCGCCTTTACATTTTTTCTGTTCTCATAAAGAAATTGTTTTCGAACACGTAATGCCATAACAAACAATTTTGACTGTGCGACACGATACGCTTCGTCAAACCACGGGTTTGATATCTGTAAATCTTCATACTCCTGATTCATATTCAGCGGTTCTGTCTTACTGTCGTTTTTTATATTTTCATATTCGCGGACTCTTTTCTCCAAATTTGAAATTTTACCTGTTTCCACCGTCTTCCAACTGTTAAACTCCTGCTTAAGCTTCTCCTGTTTTTCATTACTTTTACTCAGCCTTGTTTGCCGCAAATGAATATTTTCATTAATTTTTTTCTCCTGTTCCCTGCATTCTATATCTTCATCATTTAATTTTACTAACTGATCCGTAATCTCATTAATCTGCTCCTATATTCCTCTTTCTTTTCTTTCCCGCAAAGAGCAAGGACGTTGCTCCTTGTGTACTTGAAGGCACTGGTTCATACTGTCCATATTTTTTCGGACAGCTTCTGTCCCTGTTTTGTACCTCTTTCAAACTGAGATGTAACTGTTCCAACTGCTGCCCGCATTCCTGTTTATTTTCTGCAAGCTTCTTAAGTTCTACGCACAATTCATGCTCTTTCTTCTCTAATTTTTCTTGATAGCTGCCACGAACCTGTTCCATCTTTTGAGTATATTCCTGATACATCCGAACGCTATCTGCAAATTCCTGCCTTTTTGTTCGAATCGCTTTTACTTCCTCATAATGACTCAGAAATTGTTTATATATACCTTGATTCGGCAGATAATCTTCTTCCAAATATTTGTGGATATGCTTCATATTCGTGAGGATATTGCTCATATTATTCGCTTTTCCACCTTCAAGTGAAAATACTCCCCAAAACTTTTCTTCTCCCGGAACAGATTCTTTTACCAGTTCCTCTCTTTTCTTCCCGTTCTCATCTTCCAACCACTCTACCGACACCTTCGCATTCGATATCTCACAAAAATAGTCCGCTTCTTTCAGTTCATCGATTAGAAAATTGTCAATCTCCTTACTCAACGGAAGTTCGTTCACAATGTTTTGAACCGCACCATTATTCGAACTTGCAACCACGATATTATTTTCGATAATATGTTCCGGGATCTCTCCAATCGATGCATGATTAAAATAAATTGTTTTCTCTGTTCCTTTGATAAAATGGTCCGAAAGTTTCGCAATACTATACGCCTGCTGTACCACTAACTGCGCAAATATGTCCTTCAAAAGCGTCGTTTTTCCGGTTCCAGGCGGACCGTTGACACTTCTCATCTGATTGTTGTCAAAGCCGATGGATAAGTTTACCGCAACTTGCTGCATCAGAGAAAGCGCATATGTCGTATTGCTTGGAAACCTTCCCAGGGGATAATCCTTCGGCTGCAGAATTTGTTCAAACAGATGCGGATGAAAATTCACTGAATCTTTTTTGCTGTCAAGGTTCATGCGTTCCTTTTTATTTCCATACAAATAAGCATTCAAATTAACCGTTTCGATTTTTTTTGCTTTTTCCAGATCATCGATGAAAAAAGAATGCAGATTCGTCGCTTCAGTCTCGATATTTCCCAGAATCTTCATCCGGCAATTTATTATATCAACCTCATGTTGCAGGAGTTCCTTTTGCATCGCAGCATTAAACTTCGCCGAATCCCCTGCTGTCTCATCAAAATCCTGAGCAAGCTGATTTTTAAAATCTTTCTCAAATTCCCGAAACTCTTTCTCATAGGGAACTTTTTTGAATTTCCGTATGTAAGCACTTTCTGTAAAGAATGTCATATCCTCCAGAAAATTAAGATTCTTATCGAAATACAGCGCGAAACTGAACTTGTCTCCGAAACGAATATCCTCATCCGTCGATTCCAAGCCATACTCTGCATGAAGTATGTCCACAACTTCCTGAAATTTAAAAATATCAAAATAGACAACGACTCCTCCTTTTTGCCGTCGATTCCATTTCTTTTTCTCAATTTTATGCAGAAACAGAGAATAGAAATCCTGTTCCTGCAAATCATTCAGAGTGAGAATAGCCTTATCATTCAAACCGATGTCTCCCTCCGATAAATGTTCCACCATTATCCATGATTCTAAAATCTTATTTTTTTCTATCATTTATGAACAAAACTCCTTCGTATCTGTTTGAACTCTCTATCTATCTTCCGATACGTATTCACGTTTCTTCAAATGTAAAATTATGTCCCACTAACCAAAACTAACAAAGGGACTTAAAGAACCAAGTCAAAGAAAAAGGATTCTTCTATTTCTACGATATCGTCATATCATCCGAAAATGTTCCAGTGCCTCCCTTATAGCCGCTTCTTTCCCTGGCGGACACTTCGGCTGTCTAGAGTTTTCCAATTTTGACAGGTTATAATTTACCCTCTCAATAATGCCGCATTTCTGCTTCACCTGTGCGATATACAAGTTGCTAACTTTCAATCCGCTTTGCTTCAGAAACATAATCCTTGACTTCCTCATAGATCGCTTTACTCTCCGCCGCCATCAAATCAAGCTCATCCATCTCTAATTCCACATTGATATGCTTCAACTTATTTGATTTAAGTTTGGAAAGCAACACGATACTTTCCACATGCTCCGACCACGCGAACATATCATACCCCCATGCCTCTTCTGCCTTATATCCGTGTTTTGTCAGATACCGCAGGCTCTCGCCAATGTCTCCGGATTGCAGGAGACGTAGACCACTTTTTTCGGTGAAAGGGTTACGACAGAGGACAGAAAGGCTTCATCACTGCCGGCTCTTGGCGGGTCCATGAAGACGACATCGGCTTTTTCGCCTTTTTCGGCCATGAAGACCATGAAGGCGCCGGCGTCGTTCTGGTAGAAGGAGACGTTTTTGATTTGGTTTCGTTTGGCATTTGTTACGGCATCGCGGACGGCGTCCGGGTTCAGTTCGACGCTGATGACTTCTCTGGCATCGCGGGATGCGATGAGGCCGATGGTTCCGATTCCGCAGTAAGCATCCATGACGCGCTCGTTTCCGGTAAGGCCAGCCATGGAAATGGCTTTTTCGTACAGGTTTTTCGTCTGAACCGGGTTGACCTGGTAGAAGGACTGCGGGGAGATGCGGAAGGTGCAGCCGCAGAGTTCATCCTCGATGTAACCGCGTCCGAAGAGGACAATGTCGCGTTTTCCGAGTACCATGCTGTCGGTACGGTCGTTGACGTTCAGTACGATCGTGGTGATCTCCGGGTGGAGTTTGCGCAGGGCCTTTACGAAGTTGTTTTTTGACGGGAAGACTGGTGATACGCAGACGAGGACGACCATGATCTCGCCGGAAGCAAAGCCGGTGCGCACCATGACGTGGCGCAGGAGGCCGTAGCCGCTGTCCTCGTTGTAGATCATGATTTTGAAGCTCTTCAGCAGACTGCGGATATCGCGGATGATGGCATCGGCACGCTGATCCTCGAGCAGGCACTCATCGACCGGGACCACTTTGTGTGTGCCCTTTTCATAAATGCCGGATATGATCGTTCCGTCTTTTTTGCGTGCAAAGGCGGAATTGACTTTATTCCGGTAATGATAAGGATTTTCCATGCCAACCATTCCTTTGACCGGGACGATGCCCTTCAGAGTCTTCTTCAGGAACTGCTCTTTTTTCGCGAGCTGCTCTTCGTAGGAGAGGTTCAGATATGTGCATCCGCCGCATTTTTTCTGATAAGGACATTTCGACGATGATGAACTCTTTTTCTGCTTTCCTTTTTCCGGTGCCACGCTCTTTGTTTTCTCTGTACGAACGGCTTTCTTTTTATTTTCCCTGTCGAAATACGTCTTTTTTCTTCCGTCAGCTCTTTTATTCTTCTCTCTCGTGTTTTCCACTTTCTCTTACCTTCTTCCTCTATTTCGCAAACCCGCGCAGCAGCGCGATCTCTTTTGCATATCCGTCCAGCTCATTCGGTGTTTCCAGATAGAACGGCAGTCCCGCCAGCGCCGGATGTGTCACAATCCGCTCAAATGCCGCAAGTCCCAGCGATCCCTCGCCGATCTTCTCATGGCGGTCCTTATGGCTCTCAAACGGATTCTTGCTGTCGTTCAGATGAACCGCTTTCAGCTTCGAAAGTCCTACCACGCGGTCGAACCTCTCAAGCACATCATCGAGGTGATCCACAATATCGTATCCCGCATCGTACACATGGCACGTATCTAGGCAGACACCCATGTGGTCTTTTAATTCCACGCGCTCCAGAATCGCCGCCAGCTCCTCAAACGAGCGGCCGACTTCGGTTCCTTTTCCTGCCATCGTCTCAAGCAGCACCGTGGTCGTCTGCTCCGGTTTTAAAATTTCATTCAGCATCTCCGAAATCAGACGGATTCCCTCTTCCGCCCCCTGTCCGGTATGACTGCCCGGGTGGAAATTGTAGCAGTTTCCCGGCGTATACTCCATCCGTTTCAGATCATCCGCCATCGTCATCCATGCAAACTCTCTCGTGTGCGCATCCTTCGAGCACGGATTCAGCGTGTACGGCGCATGTGCCAAAATGCGCTCGATTCCATGCTCCTTACTGTAAGAAAGAAACGCTGCGACATCCGCCTCGTCGATGGCTTTCGCCTTGCTTCCTCTCGGGTTTCTTGTAAAAAACTGAAAGGTATTCGCCCCGATGGACACCGCCTCTTTTCCCATGGCAAGATATCCTTTGGACGATGATAAATGACATCCTATTGTCAGCATAACTTCTATTCTCCTTTATTTCCAAACCACAACTCACCGATTCTCTGCGAGCCGCATTACTTAAAGCACAATTTTCCGGTACGGAATTCCCATCTCCGAGAGTGCTTCCTCCTCCCGCTTCTGACACGTAAAGAGCAGCACCTGCGTCCGGTTTTCCGCCAGCCATTTCAAAGTTTCTTTCAGCCGGTTTTCATCGTAAAACGCAAACGATTCATCGAGAATCACCGGCAGCTCCTCCTCGCCGCAGAGCACATCCATCGCCGCCATGCGGAGCGCAAAGTACGCCTGCTCGATCGTGCCGCGGCTGACCTGTTCAAGCGGCACATATTCGTCTGCGGTGTGAAGGCCGATCCGCAGATTCTCATCCATATTCACCTGCAGATAGCGGCCATTCGTCAGCGATGACAGCGTTTTTGACATCTGCTGTTTTAAGCGGTCGCCGATCCGGCTCTGCATCTGTACGGAGAGACTCTGGATCGTCTCCCCCGCCAGGGAAAGCGCATCGAGCTCTTCCTGCAGATGATCTTTTTCCGTCATGGAAATGCAGAGCTCTTCGTATTCACTCTGCAAGTTCGACAGCACCGTCTGTTTCTGCCCCAGCTCCTGCTTCAGGCGGTCCACATTCCACTGCTGGCGGCGGATCGCCTGCTCCTCCGGCTCCGTCACGACCTGCTCGACCTCCGTTTTCCGGTGACGGAACAGACTGTACGCCAGATACAAGAGCGCCGCAATCGCAAGCCCGAGTCCCGTTCTCGTCAGCAGCGAATCAATATGGAAGAACTGCAGAATGCATAAGAACAAGAGAAATCCAGCCAGCGCCACGCACGCGGCACCCCATTTGCGGCTCTTCCGAGATTCTTTTTTCATCTTCCGCACCCGTTCGATCGGCACATCCTTCTGATAGATATCCCTCTTCATCTGCTCTTTCGCCTGCTGCAGATTCTCCTCGCTCTGACGGCACTCCTCCGTAAAAACGGAAATTTTCGTCTCAAGTTCTTCCTTCCGTTTTTCCAGTCCCGCCAGCGTCTTTTTCTGTTCCTGCTCCAGGCGCTTTCTCTTCTGCTTCAGCAGATCCAGCGCCGCCGCCACATCGAGCTCTCCATCGCTGCTCCCCTGGTAATTTGCCATATAGTTCCGCAGCTCATCCGCAAGCCCTTCCTCGGTTCTTCCTTTTAACTGCCCGATCGAAGCCGTATTATCATACACAATCTCACTGACACCGCCGAGCAGCATGGAAAGATCGCCGTCCTCCACGGAGAGCACCTCGCCGTCCGTCAGGCACACCAGCTTTGCATTGGCGTTCTGCCGCCCGAAATTCCGTGTCAGGCGGAACCGTTTGCCGCCGCTTTCAAGCACCATCTCTCCCGCATAGTATGCCGGATTTTCCCATGGCTCATAACGACTGTAGACATCATTTTTTGCCGCCCGCCCCCGGCCGCGTGTCATGCCGAACAGCATGCTGCGGATGAAGGTATGGACGGTCGATTTTCCGCTCTCATTTTCCCCGCTGATGAGCTGAATCCCATCGGAAAATTCCAGTGTGCGGTTCTGCATTTTTCCAAAATTGCGGATTTCCAGTTTTTCTATTTTCATCTTCTATGCCTCCCGCAATCTTTTTTCAGCCGTTCCTGCGTGCCGCCAGCAGCGCCTCGAGACCATAGTCGAGCGCCTTCTGTGACTGCGCATCCGTCTTTGTTTCAAATGCTTCAATATAGCGCTGATCAGACTAGCGCCATACGTTTTCTTCAGCTGTTCCAGATCGTATGCTGGACGTGTTTTATCCTCCACGGAGATGACTCTGCCGCAGTCCAGCAGCCGTTTCGGAGAAAATTCCAGCTCGGCGGCACGGTGTCCCACAAGTTTCAGGCGGATGATTTTTCGGATCTTCCCATCCTCCGCAGCGCCAGCTCCTGTTTCAGCTTCGTCTCCAGCGCATACTGTGTCAGATCCTCCGTCACGTTCAACACCAGATCTTCGTACTCATATCTGGCAAACGGCACAAACTGAATCCGCGTGCCGTGCTCGTCCACTGTTCCGCGGATGTAGCCGTGCGGCCCCAACTGCGTCTCATCCGTCGGTTCGAGTGCGCCTGCGTATGCCATTTTGTCGGGAATAAGAATCCCCGGCTTATGAATGTGCCCGCACGCAATATAATCAAACCCAGCCTGCGCCATGCGGCCCGGATTCCACGGCATGTGGCGGGCATCGCCGCCGTGCGCGAGCAGCAGATGATATTTCATTTTTCCCTCCGGCCGCACGCCGTCCAGCCGGTTTTCCAGGATCTCTTTTTTGTCGTAACTGCATCCGTACACCGCCGTCTTCTTCTCCGGAACTTCAACACACTCCGGCTCCGGCGACAGGAGCATTACCACGTTGTCTGCCCAGTCGAAACCGCGGTAAAAGCTCTCCCGCTTCACATAATCGTGGTTTCCGGCAATCAGCACGACGATCGTCTCCGGGATGGAAGCAAAGAGATCATTAACCTCTTTCAGTTCCCGCAGCAGCGGCTGACGCTGGAACAGATCTCCCGCGATCAACAGAAAGTCCGTCTTTTCCCGACCGGCCAGGCGGATGATCCGCCGGAAGCTCTCCCAGATGGCCTCCCCGCGCTCCTCGCTCCAGGGAAATCCCGCATCCGGCTGCATGCCAAGATGCACGTCCGCAATATGAATAAACCGCATAGGCGCATACCCCTTTCTGGATTCATTTTCTCCATTACTACAATACGGACGTCAGGCACACCAAATCCACATTGGATTCCACTGCACCCGGCATCCGTATTTTTTAAGTTTCTATATCACTTTTCGTAATTACAGCTCGCAGTTGTTTACTGTTCTCGGGAACGGGATGACGTCGCGGATATTGCCCATTCCGGTCAGATACATGACGCATCTTTCAAATCCCAGTCCGAATCCTGCATGGTGGGTAGAACCATATTTTCTGAGGTCCAGATAGAATCCGTAATCTTCCTCAGCAAGTCCCAGCTCTTTCATACGGCCAAGCAGTTTCTCGTAGTCGTCCTCACGCTGCTTCCGCCGATGATCTCTCCGATGCCAGGAACCAGACAGTCCATAGCGGCAACGGTCTTGTTGTCATCGTTCAGCTTCATGTAGAACGCTTTGATCTCCTTCGGATAATCGGTAACGAAAACCGGTCTCTTGAAGATCTGCTCGGTCAAATAACGCTCATGCTCGGTCTGCAGATCGCATCCCCAGTATACTTTGTAATCGAATTTGTCGTTGTTTTTCTCCAGAAGCTCGATAGCCTCGGTGTAGGTTACACGGCCGAACTCAGAATTTACGACATGGTTCAGACGCTCGATCAGTCCCTTGTCCACGAAACTGTTGAAGAACTGCATTTCTTCCGGTGCATGCTCCATAACGTAGCGGATGACATATTTCAGCATTGCCTCAGCAAGCTCCATATCGTCCTCCAGATCAGCGAATGCGATTTCCGGCTCGATCATCCAGAACTCAGCTGCGTGGCGGGTGGTGTTGGAATTCTCTGCACGGAAAGTCGGTCCGAAGGTGTAGATATTGCGGAATGCCTGTGCAAAGGTCTCGCCGTTTAACTGTCCGCTTACGGTAAGGCTTGTCTTCTTTCCGAAGAAGTCCTGTGTGAAATCAACAGCGCCGTCCTCGGTTTTCGGAATATTGTCAAGATCCATGGTGGTTACCTGGAACATCTCGCCGGCTCCCTCGCAGTCGCTTCCGGTGATCAGCGGGGTATTGACATAAACGAAGTCTCTCTCCTGGAAGAACTGATGGATCGCATAGGCGCAGAGGGAACGAACACGGAAGACTGCCTGGAAGGTGTTGGTTCTCGGACGCAGATGGGAAATGGTACGAAGGTATTCCATGGAGTGGCGTTTTTTCTGCAGCGGGTAATCCGGTGCGGAAACGCCCTCTACGGTAACTTCTGCCGCCTGAATCTCAAACGGCTGTTTTGCCTGCGGGGTAGCAACGAGGTACCTTTTACGATGATGGCTGCGCCGACGTTCATTTTGGAAATCTCAGCGAAGTTTCCATCTCATCGTGGTATACGATCTGCAGGGTTTCGAAATAGCTTCCGTCGTGCAGAACGATGAAACCAAAGGTTTTGGAATCACGTACGCTGCGCACCCAGCCGCCTACGGTTACTTCTTTGTCCAGGTATACTTCCCGGTTTTTATAAATCTCTCGGATGGTTGTAAGTTTCATTGTCTTTTTTCTCCCTAAATATTCATAGTGCTTTCTTTATTCTAGCACTTTTTGCGTCATTAGAAAACCCCGCAAATCACTCGATCTTTACTTTTTTAATATAACTGATGAAGACATTGCCGTTCTGTGCGAACAATGCATCGCTGTCATCGTCAGAAAGTGCAGTTGTCTCGCCCGTTGCCGGGTTATACAGCCAGGAATTTCCAAAAATATCGTATCCGGTCAGAAGCAGACTCTCGTTCGCGCCGGTCTTTACAACAACGCCGTAGCCGCTGCTGATCATGTAGAGAATTTCTTCTCTTGTGCAGCCCGTCAGGTTCAGCAGTTCGTAATCATCACCGAGTGACTCATTCAGCACGTTTTCGTCCAGAGATGCACTCTGGAATCCCGACGGCATCGTTGTCTCGTCGAGGCGCATGCCCTGCTGGCGGTTTCCGCGCTCCCACACATAGGACTGGCTGCTGTTCAGCACAACGCCGACATTCTCATCGGCAAGCTGTACGGCCTCGGCCGGGGAGCTTAAAATGGCGATCAGTTTTCCTTTTCCATATACATAGTAAAGATCTGCGCTGCCCGTGTCGTACGACATCGTAAGATCGGTCCGTAAGGTTGAATAGATATATTTCGGTGTCAGTGTCAGAAGCGACTGTGTTTTGCCGCTCGTCGAGAATTCCAGAAGGAACTGCTGCTCTCTTCTGTCGTCCACCGTTGCCAGGCGGCCCGTCACCAGTTCCTGCTCTGCTGCTCGCCGTTCATGATGTGATCCTCCGGCGCATCCGCATAGCCGTTTTCCTGGCGTACCACGCGGTCCAGCTCCAGAAGGCCGTCCGAAATCGACACACCTGTCACATAATAGCCGTCCTGGTGATACTCTTTTTTCACGTTTCCGTCGATGCTGACAATCCGCACCGTATGCATAGCGAAAACTTCATTGCCGGAAATATCTTTTAAAATATCGCTGTCGTTTGCCATACCATAGACAAAGTCTTCATTGATAAAGCCAAGTGCCCGGATCTTCTGTCCGTCATCCGCCGCAAAGCGCTGCGTTTCCCCGCTCTCCAGATTCATCACGGTGATGTTCATCGCACTGCTTGCATTGTCCGCATCCATCCACGCGATGCTCTCCTGGCTTTCCGATACTACAAAGCAGTCCTCCGGGATACTTTCCCGGACCACCGTCGTCGTGCCGGTTTCAATATCTACCTTACACAGGTTCTCATTCAGATAGAGATACATCTCTCTCTGCTTGTTGACGTAGGAGAGGCGGTCGAGCTGTTTTTTCAGCATCTCGTAGGAAATATCCGCCGGAACGAAAATCTCCTCGGTTGCCACATTCCGCTCGGCGCGATAATAGTAAACGGCTGCTCCCACTTCACCCTCGTGGTTTCCGCGGTTCATATAGCCATAAACAACAAACGTCACATCGCCCGCATCATCCACACGTACAATGTTGACATCATGCTCTCCGTGCTGTTCCCGGTCATCCATGCTGCCGTTCTCACGGAAGCTGAAAACGCGGATCGTCTTGTTGGCGCTGCGGTTGTAGCACCAGAGATCACCGTTTACTACAAATGCGACAATATCACCTGCCGTATTCGTCACATACTTGGTATCCTCGCCGGTCACACCGAGGTTAATGCCGGATTTCGTCAGAACACCAAGCTCCGGATCAAAGATCTGCTGTGCGCTCCGCTCGAAGTCCAGCAGAATAATCTCTCCGTCGGACTCTCGCATCCGGTAGAACTCGCTTACGGTATAATACTCCGTCTGTCCGTTCTCATCCTGCGCACTGATCATGTACTCCTGTTTGATGCTGGTCGTCGTCTCATTCGCTTCTTTGATCTGCTGCACCGGCTGCTGTACGATCGTCGGTGCGAGGCTTCCCCAGGAAATCTGGTCGAGGCTGGAATGAATGTTGACATTGAGGAACGAAGAATTATCCCCCGTCTCATCCGGCTCAAGCTGCGGAACGAGCGCTTCCGCCTGCGTTTTATCCAGGCATGTCTGCGCAAACATCTGCGTGTAGGCCAGATAATCGCCGACCTCCACGCCGTTGCGCTGTACAATGCGGGTGTAATACCAGGCAGACTGGCCGTTTCCGTAGGCAACCTCGAGCTTCAGCGTATATTCCTGATTCATCAGAATCGCGGTCTCTAACTGGAAGTCTGCTTTCAGATAGCTTCCGTCCTCGTCAAACGATTTCAGCACCGAGTTTTCAATCAGCGCTCCGCCGTCTGTGCTTTCCACCGTATAGGTCACGTTTATAATTTTCTGTCCCTTCGCATCAATTTCAAGCGTAAGCGAACGGTCCATCGGCAGCGGTGTCAGGTTTTCTCTTGTCGTTACGCCGTTCATCTCCTGGCGGTATCCGTACATGCGGTTCACTGTCGTGTCCGCGGTCTTCATGTACAGCACCGGAAGACTCGCTGCGTCCAGATCGGTCGCATTCTCCGTCGTCTCGTGGCTCATCAGGTGTGTGAACACACCGACTGATGCGGCAAAAACAAGAAAAAGGATCAGAATCCTTGCTGCTCTTTTATTCATCACGGCTCCTCCTTTTCTGTGAGGAGGTCTGCCAGTGTCGGCTTCACATGGTACGCTTCCATGCACACTTTCAGTTCTTCCGGCAGTTTTTTCGAGCCTTCCTGGCGTTTTACCGCGCGGATCAGAAGGTTCTTCGGCGTGTGCTCCATGTCGATGAACTCAAGAATCTGTGTCTCATAGCCTGCATTCTCCAGAAGCTTTGCCCGGATTCCGTCGGTCAGAAGCGCCGCCATGCGCTCTTTTAAGATGCCGTAATCCATGATCGGATACAGTTCTTTGTTTGCAATCTGGCGGTTCAGCTCATGCTGGCAGCACGGAACGGAAAGAATAACTTTTGCATTCCATTTGACGGCCTTTTCCAGCGCATAGTCAGTCGCCGTGTCGCACGCGTGCAGCGTCACCACCATATCGACCTCGTCGCGGCCGGTATAAGAAGCGATGTCACCCTGATAGAAATGCAGCTTTTCATAGCCGTATTTCTCCGCCAGTCCGTTGCAGATTGCGATGACATCCTCTTTCAAGTCAAGTCCGATGATATTGACATCCAGTTTTTTCAGTTCGCGGAAGTAATAATACATCGCAAACGTCAGATACGATTTTCCGCAGCCGAAATCGAGAATCGTGATCTCGCGGTCCGATGGGAGCTGCGGCAGGATATCTTCGATGAACTCCAGAAAGCGGTTGATCTGGCGGAACTTGTCGTAGCGGGTCCGCACGATTTTGCCTTCTTTTGTCATAACACCGAGATCCTGTAAAAAAGGAACCGGGATTCCTTCTTCCAGAATATACCGTTTCTTCCGGTTGTGCGCCAGATTGACGGGTTTGCCGGTTCCTTTCATATGCGGTTTCTTTTTGATCGTCATCGTTCCCTTTTTGCTGACCAGAACGGATGCTGTGCAGGTGTCGGATTCGAGCTGCATCTGCTTGAAGGTTCCGTTCATCCAGTCGCTGATCCGGGTGATCACATCGTCTTTTGTCATATTTTTATGAAACTCCTTCGTGCCGACGGTCTCCTGGCACTGAAAGAGCAGTTTTCCTTTTATTTCAACCGGGCGTATTCTCACTTTGGACACTTCACTGTCCCCTCTTGGGCCGCTGATCGTGATACGATACAGCCCTTCCCGGATTTCATCCTGTAATAATTTCTGTAATTCCATTTATACTCTCCAAACTTTCTGAATCGTTTGTAAACATGTGTAATAAAGCCCCTTACAACCCCGCTAATATTGTAATCTGTTTTCCGCAAAACCACAACAGAAAAATTATTAAAAATGTGTTACCCTCTTATTACTTTATAGCGCGGTTTAAAGCCACAGATTGTAATAATGTTTCCTCCTGCTCCGCCTCCGGAACATTTCATTATAAAAAAGAACGCCGATCAAATCGAGCAGTTCCTCTTCTGCCGTTTTCTCATCCTTCCCGCCGTTTTCCCTGCCGTACTGACGTGCGATATTCCGGCAGGTGTGCTCCATCATGAGCCGGTCCGGGAATTCGTCGTACATCATGCTGCCGCGGTAATCCATGCGGTCACACTCTGCCTCCACCAGCCGCTGCAGATCAGATGCCGTCCGGGAATAATACGACTGCATCCGCTGCCGTTCCCGCGCTTCCTGCTGCTCCTCCATACTTCTTCCCCATAAGGCTGTGCCGCAAAAAACGGCTCCGGCCGCTCCATCGGATTTCCCTGATAGGAATTTCTTCTATTTTCATACACTCTATCCTGATTCATGCCTGTTTTATTTCCTTTTTGCTCTTCCTTATACCATATGCACACCGCCGCCATTCTGCCGTTTTCCAGATCTCAAACACAATTTCACTTGCCAAAACCGCCGTTCCGTACTAAAATACAACCTGTATCTATTTTTCCGATACATCATATAGGAGTGAATATCATGAATCTGAATATGCAAGCTTTTAACATCAACACGCTGCTTGGCGGTCTCGATAAAGTCCGGGACGTCATGGGTGTTTACCAGCAGCAGCTTCTTCTGATTGTGATTGTTTTTGCCCTGCTGAACTGTTTCTTCGGCTATGCGCTCCGCAAACTCTGGAGCGTCATTCCCGGATTTTTTCTCGGCGCGGCCGCTGGTTATGCAGCGGGTACCTACACGAATCAGACCACGACGATCACCCTGGCGCTTGCCGTCGGCACCGGTCTTCTGACCGCAATCATTGCCTTCGTCCTCTACCGGATCGGACTTTTTCTTCTGATCTGCGGGCTCGTCGGCTTTTGCCTCTGGCATCTCGTTAATCCAAACGATATCACAGGTTATGGACTCGTCGCCCTCGTCGCTTTCGTGATCAGCCTGATCTGCGTTCCGTTCGAACGCATTTCCGTAATCCTGGTCACCTCCATCTGCGGCGCCCTCACGACGATCCGCATGGCATATTTCTTCAAGGACCTCGATCTGAACATGATGTTCTGGATTGTCTCTGCCATTCTCGCCGCAGCAGGCATGCTCTTCCAGTTTAAACCGTGGAAAGAGGCGGACTACTGGAGGATGACGACGAAGAAGAACGCGAACACCGTGCAAAAGCGCGCGCCAGACGGAAGCGCAGATCCGGTTTCGACCCTCTTCCATCCAGAAAGAAGAAAAAGAAACGCCGCGGCTCCTCTTCCTCTTCTTCCGGCAACGCAAGAGATCCGTACCGCAGCTATCAGAAACCGTCGAACCGTACCCGTGTTTCGCAGAACACCATGTACGATTTCCGTTTTGTTCCGGAAGAACCTGACGATGACGACGATGAGAAAGATCTTCCGAAAATCATCCGCCGCCGGCCATCCGCAAAACCGGCCGCTCCGGAGGAGTTTGACGAAGAAGAAACATCCCCAAAAGCTTCCATGGGCGACACGAAGCCGTATACCTCTCCTTCCAAACCGCAGATCACCGAGGACGGCATCCCGGATGTCGATCTCTCCGCGATCCGGCAGCAGATTTCCGAAGAGGTACAGAGAATTTACGAAGACGATCAGAACTCGTAATCCGCACTGCAGCGCAGAAAACCCGGCAGGCAAAGGAACATTCCCTTGTCTGCCGGGTTCATTTTTTATCCTGATTTTCAGTTATAAAGATACTTCTGATTTGTCTCCAGATCGATCGTGTCTTTGTCGAGCCACTGATATCCCGTATCGATCTTCTGATCTACCGGAAGTCCCTGAATCGCGCGGACGGCCGCCACGATTGCCGCATAGCCAAGACCGTACGATTCTGCGTTACGGTACCGTACTCGCGTCCCTCCTGGATCGCTTTCTGCTGTTTTTCACCGGAATCAAAACCGACAATCTGAATCTGCTCAGTATTTTCCATATCTGCCAGCGCATCCAGCGTCTGGTCTGCCATGTCTTCGTTCGTACAGAAGATGCCCTTCAGAGCCGGGTAGGTTTCAAGTGTATTTTTCAGCATGTCCGCGATGGATTCTTCTCCATCTCCGTAATTCACCTGAACCACTTTCACATCGGTATATTTTTCTTCGATCTCTTTTTTAAATGCTTCCACGCGCTCTACGCTGCTCTCGGTGTTGTACTGATGTGCAACAATCGCAACCTCTCCGCTGTTGCCGATGGCCTCGCAGAGATGATCTGCCGCAAGCTTTGCTGCCGCTGCGTGATCAGTCGCACATGTCGAGGTGATCAGATCACTCTCGATACCGGAATCCGCGATGACGACCGGAATCTGGCTGTCGGAAGCCTCTTCCATCTGTGCCTGTCCCGACTGCTGGTCAATGATGCCAAGGATCAGCGCGTCCGGATTTTCCGAAATGACAGAGTCGATGATATTGATCTGAGAGTTGGTGTCACTTTCATTTTCCGGGCCTTCAAATGTCATATAAACTTTGTCGTTTCCGGTGTAGCCAAGCGAGGCGTTCAGATCGTCAAGCGCCTGCTGTGCACCGGCTTTTACGGCTTTCCAGAAACCGGCACTTAAGTCTTTTGCAACCACGGCGATGTAAGAGCCTTTTTCAACGGTAAGTCCATCCACGGTGTCGTACAATGCTTCCATGCCGTCTTTGTGCGGAACGGTGATTTCTATTCGTTTTTTGTCTGCTTCTTTTCCTTCATCTCCAGAGCTTTCAGAAGATGTGGATGCACTGGCTGACTCTGCTGTAGAATCTGCGCTGGACGATGAGGCCTCCGGGCTTTCTTCTGCCGCCGGAGTTTCTGTCACTTCCTGAGACGACGATGCTGCGGTGCTCTTGTCTGTCACTGCTTCTTTTCCGCATCCAGCTGCCGAGCACAGCAGGATTCCGGAAAGCAGTACTGCAATCATTCTGCGTTTCATAATTCTCCCTTTCTGCTTTGCCTGATGAATCATTTTCCATTACTTTTTACAGTTTTGTTACATAACCTTTCTCTATTATACACAAACCGTAAAAAATAGTCCAGTCCTGTTTTCTTATGATTTTCTGAACTTTTTTGCAATTTCACATAGCTCTGAATAGTTACACAAAGCTGTGGAAGATTTCACCTTCTGGTTTTACGGTAAACGAAAGCCGTTTGCCCGTCCGCGGATGCTCCAGCTCGAGATGATGCGCGCACAGCGCCAGAGATCCTTTCTCTTTCGCCCCATATTTTGCATCCCCGCCAGCGGATATCCCGCATGGGAAAACTGGACGCGGATCTGGTGGTGGCGGCCCGTTCCGAGGTGGATCCGCACCAGGGTTCGGTTCTCCTGTGTCCTTATCACTTCATATTCCAGCACCGCTTTTTTCGCTCCGGCGGTGCCTGGCTGTACGACGCGGGATGTGTTGCTCCGTCCGTCTTTTACAAGGAAATCCTCAAACTTCTGCACGCCCTGTTTTTCGATTTTTCCCTCACAGACGGCGAGATACTCTTTCTTCATCGTCCCGTCCTTCACCTGCCGTCCCAGTTTTCCTGCGGCGTCTTTGTTTTTCGCAAACACCAGCACGCCTCAACCGGCTGATCGAGCCGGTGAACGACCGCCAGATATGGAATCTGAGTCCGCGCCTGACCCGGTGTTTCCGCCCTTGCCTGCTTCGCCAAATAATTCAGCAGCGCATGCTCCAGATCCATCTGTCCCATCCGCGCATTCTGCACTGCCATACCCGCGTGCTTGTGAACAACAAGAATATCGTTATCTTCCATTAAAATATCTTCTCTGCAAAATCCAGCCACTTTCTTCTCCTGTTCTGACTTCTTATTTTCGATACACGGATTTCTCCGCTGTTATGCTTTAAGAAGTATGCACCATTTCCGCCGCATCTGTCAAGAAAAACATGCCCGGCGGACGAATTACACAACACAGAAAGCGATCGCCATACCAATCATTTTTTCTGATACAGCGACCGCTTTTTCTTTATTTTCCATATTCAGTTTTTTCTCTACTTTCAAGGATTTTCACTGGTTTTCTTTCTTTACCGATCTGTGATCTTTGTTTTCGCTTTCGTTTGATATTTCAAAGATCGTTTCTCTTCCATTTCCCTGTTGTAGATTTTCTTTTTTTCGGGAAGATGTTCTTTTTCAGAGGCTTTTCCTTTGCGGTTAAGATTTCCACTCCGAAAATCTTTTCCTTAGGATTTCCTAAGATCTGCTCTGATCTCATGTTTATCAAAAGGTTTTCTTTCGAACTTCTTTTGTATGGATCTTTATCTCAGGTTTTCTTTCCTTTCGGAAGTCTCTCATCTTAAGAACATCTTCCTTTTCCCTTTTTTTCCATTCTTCTATAGAAGATTTCTCGTCTCTTTCTATGAAATGTTTGTTCTCTTGAAAAGGGGGTCCCAAGTCTTTCTCTTTGTACCTCTTGGTTAGGTTTTTGTTTTCTTGTTTCTTTGTGATTTTAATATAACAGATCCGTCAGCATTTGTCAACACATTTTTAAAATATTTTTACTGTTTTTTTATATCACTTTTTCCTTTTCTTAATTATTTGTGTTTTATTTTCTGAATTTTATATTGTTTTCTGATATTTTATTTCAAATAAGTGCGCAGAAAAAGAGCTATGAAACAGACTTTTCTCCTGCCACACAGCTCTTTCTCAAATACTTATCCTCTATAATAGTTGATCAGGCATCCCTTGCGGATGATTTCTCTCTCATCATCGGTCAGCGCGCCTAACGTCATCTCGAACGGAACAAGTGCTCCGTCTTTTACAACGTACGCTTTGATCACATCGCTTTCTCTTCCACTGCCTTGCGGATCTCCGGTACAAAGATGTATCTCCGTTTGTAAACGGCAGATCTCTCTCCGGGATCAGGAATGGAAGCATGCCCCAGTTGATCAGGTTGGAGCGGTAGCGCTTCGTTGCATACTCGTTGGCGATTGTTTGCCCAGCCGCCTAATACCTTCTGGCAGGAAGCTGCCTGCTCACGCGCAGAGCCGTCGCCCGGTTTTACAGCGAAGATGGTGGATCCGACACCGACGTTTGTCTTGTCGATATCCGGGTACTGGGTATGGATGGCTGCGAAGACCGGTTTCAGTTCCGGAAGTGCCTCTGCCGGGCAGTTTCCTTCCTGGATGGCTTTCTCTGCGACCTGTACTTCTTTTGCACGTCCCACGTAAGCCGGATCTTTTCTTGACAGGGTGAACTCTGCCAGTCCGAGCGGGTTGGAACGGAAGGAAGAAGTCTCGCCGGATGGAATCAGCTCGTCGGTTGTCGTAACCGGATCGTGGATCTCGGAAACAACCTTCAGAATCAGGTTCTCGGCAAGCTGCGGCATAGCCGGCCAGTCTTTGATGTTCGGTCCGAACTGGATTTCTACAGACGGATCTGCCACACCCTTGCTGTCGAAGACACGGTTCTCGTAAATCTTCTTGTCGAAGTGGTATGCCGGTTTCGTGTATGTTCCGGTGAACTCGTCTGCTGCGGTCAGGAATCCCTTGTTTGCTGCGGTTGCTGCAATGGAACGTGCATCCATCAGGGCAACGGAAGAAATCTGACCGTTCTGGATCTTGGATCCCTCGCGGTTCGGGAAGTTTCTGGTGGAGTGACGGATTGAGAACGCATTGTTTGCCGGAGTATCGCCTGCGCCGAAGCACGGTCCGCAGAATGCGGTTTTTACGATCGCACCGGTTTCCAAAAGGTCTGCCAGTTTTCCGTTTCTTGCCAGCTCCATATAGATCGGGGTACTTGCCGGGTAAACACTTAAGGTGAACGCATCGTCGCCAATGCTGTGGCCTTTCAGGATATCGGCTGCGTCGCAGATGTTCTCAAATCCGCCGCCGGCGCATCCTGCGATGATTCCCTGGTCTACCAGGAGTTTTCCGTCGTGTACTTTATTTTTCAGAGTGAACGGAACTTTTCCGTCGAGGCTGATGGCTGCTTTCTTCTCTACATCGTTCAGGATGTCATCGAGGTTTGCTTTCAGCTCTTCAATGGTATAAACATTGCTCGGATGGAACGGCATCGCGATCATCGGTTTGATCTTGTCGAGTTCTACTTTTACAACGCCGTCATAGTAAGCAACCGCGCCAGGATTCAGCTCTTTGTAATCTGCGCTTCTGCCGTGGATCTGATAGAACTCGCTGATCTTCTCATCGGTTCTCCAGATGGAGGACAGACACGTTGTCTCGGTTGTCATAACGTCCACACCGATCCGGTAATCTGCGCTTAAGGAAGATACGCCAGGTCCTACGAACTCCATAACTTTGTTCTTTACGTAACCATTTGCAAAGACTGCACCGATGATGGCAAGTGCAATATCCTGCGGTCCTACGCCCGGCTGCGGTGCGCCTGTCATGTAAATTGCGATCACTCCCGGCATAGCGATATCATATGTTTTGGAGAGAAGCTGTTTTACCAGCTCCGGTCCGCCCTCGCCCATGGCCATGTTCCGAGTGCACCGTAACGGGTGTGGGAGTCGGATCCGAGGATCATTTTTCCGCCGCCGGCAAGCATCTCGCGGGCAAACTGATGAATTACTGCCTGATGAGGCGGTACATAGACGCCGCCGTACTTTTTCGCACAGGTAAGACCAAACATGTGGTCATCTTCGTTGATGGTTCCGCCGACTGCGCAAAGGGAGTTGTGGCAGTTGGTCAGCACGTACGGTACCGGGAATTTTTCCAGTTCCTGACGCGCGCGCGGTCTGAATGATTCCAACAAAAGTAATGTCATGCGATGTAAGTTTGTCAAATTTGATCTGCAGATTTTCCATGTTGCCGGAAACATTGTGGTCTTTTAAGATTCCATAGGCAATGGTTTCTTTTGCAGCATCCGCCGGACACGGCACAGCGCCGGTACGCGCTTTGAGTTCCGCGCGGCCTTCTTCTGTATCCGGGATGATATCGATTCCGTTGACAAGGTATGCACCTGTGTTCAGTAATTCAATCATGTCGTTCCTCTCCTCTTGTTGTTGATAAAATGTTAGGGTCAAAAAGTCTTTTGACCCCTTCGATACCCGGATTGCTCCGTGCTTTGCACTCCCGCAATCCTGTACGGCTCTGAACGGTTTTACAGATTTTCGCTGTTGTTCATATACGTCATGTAGCTTACGACCATCATGGCAATTTTAAAGGTCAGCGCATCGTCAAATTTACGAATGTCGAGTCCTGTGCTCTTCTCGAGCTTCTCCAGACGGTACACCAGAGTATTTCTGTGTACATAGAGCTGACGGGATGTCTCGGACACATTCAGGTTATTTTCAAAAAATTTATTGATTGTGGTCAGTGTTTCCTCATCGAACGTATCCGGCAGATTTTCGCCGAAGACTTCGGTCATAAACATTTCGCACAGCGGAATCGGGAGCTGATAGATCAGACGGCCGATGCCGAGGTTGTTGTACGGTACCACGTTTTTGTCTGCGTAGAAAATTTTTCCTACTTCGAGTGCCATCTTCGCCTCTTTGTAAGAACGCGATACACTCTTGATCTCGTTGACCGGATTTCCGTAGGAAACGCGCACCTGGGACATGGCCTCCGCATTCAGCATATCCACCAACATTCTTGCGGTCTGGTTCATATCCTCGAAGGTGTCGGTGTCTTTCAGTTCTTTTACAATGATAATGCTCTTCTCATCGACTGCGGTGATGAAATCTCTCGGTCTTGAAGCAAAGAGGCTCTTTACTGTCTCCTGTGCGCTGATGTCTTTTTCCAGCTTCGTCTCTACCATGTAAACAACGCGGCGCACATCTGTGTCGATGCGAAGCTTTTTCGCGCGGTTGTAGACATCCACCAGAAGAAGATTGTCGAGAAGAAGGTTCTGGATAAAGTTGTTTTTGTCCAGACGCTCTTTGTATGCAATGATAAGATTCTGAATCTCACATACGGCAACCTTTCCGATCATATATGCATCGTCGCTGCTTCCTTTAGAAATCAAAATATACTCCACATTCTGGTTGTCATATACTTTAAAATAATGATATTCCTGTACAATCTGGCTGTCCGCAGCGGATAATACAAAAGAACGGATGCTTTCTGCATCAATCGCGGTTTCCGGGAATGTGGTCACCAGCAGAACACCATCCGTATTCGTCACACATAAATCAATTCTCGTAATATTTCTTAATTCATCAAGGGTTTTCTGTAATACCTGACTTGATACCAAATCTGCCACTTCCTTTCTCCTGGCGTATTTTACTCCAGGGTGCGTCTTATCTATAACTATAGCTTATTTTTTTCTCATTGGCAACTATTTTTTGCTTCGCAAAAGGAGGGCGGTGCATATGCAAAAAGGACCGGCATCCGAACGGATGTCGATCCTTTTCTCTATGTTTGCGCATACGCGCTGATGTTCATATGGATTAGTTGGTAATGGTGATCTCTGTCTCTTTGTCGAACAGATGAACTTTCTCCATATCCAGAGCAAATTTAACGGTATCTCCGCTTCTTGCAGTTGTACGAGGATCTACGCGGGCTGTCATTGGGAATCCTTCGCAATCGAAGTACAGGTAAACTTCTGCACCTAACAGCTCGTATACGTTGATCTTGCACTCAACTACGCTGTCTTTGGAAGTCTCGATGAACATCTGAGAATCATGTACGTTCTCAGGACGGATACCCATAACAACGGTCTTTCCGTCATATCCGCCGTCAATAACAGCTTTTGCTTTGGAAGCCGGCAGTTTCATGTTGTATTTACCAACAGTAAGAGTAACGTCGTTTCCGTTAACTTTTACTTTTGCATCCAGGAAGTTCATCTGCGGAGATCCGATGAATCCTGCAACGAACAGGTTGCCCGGTGCGTTGTACAGGTTCTGCGGGGTATCTACCTGCTGAACAACTCCGTCTTTCATAACAACGATTCTGGTACCAAGTGTCATAGCCTCGGTCTGGTCATGTGTTACGTAGATGATGGTAGCGCCCAGTCTCTCATGCAGTTTGGAAATCTCGGTACGCATCTGTACACGAAGTTTTGCATCCAGGTTTGACAGAGGCTCGTCCATAAGGAATACTTTAGGATCACGTACGATTGCACGTCCCATAGCAACACGCTGTCTCTGACCACCGGAAAGAGCTTTCGGTTTACGGTCAAGCAGTTTCTCCAGGTCAAGGATTTTAGCTGCTTCTTTAACCTGTTTGTCGATCTGATCTTTCGGAACTTTTCTCAGTTTCAGACCGAATGCCATGTTATCATATACGGTCATGTGCGGATACAGAGCGTAGTTCTGGAATACCATTGCGATATCACGGTCTTTCGGCTCTACGTCGTTTACTACTTTATCGTCAATTTTCAGAGTACCATCGGAAATCTCCTCAAGACCTGCGATCATACGAAGTGTTGTAGATTTACCACATCCAGATGGTCCTACGAAGATGATAAACTCTTTGTCAGCGATTTCCAGGTTGAAGTCTTTTACTGCTTCAAAACCGTTCGGATATCTTTTTGTAATGTGCTGTAAAGATAAACTTGCCATTTTTGAATCCTCCTAAATAAACATCATGCGTTTTATTATGAGTTTTGCATTTGCATCTCTCTTGCTTATGGGACTAGTATACCTTTTCTACCCGCATTCGACCATGCCACAATTACACAAACTTTCCTCCGGCAGATTGGCAATTCTGCTTTCGGATTTTCTCGAGCCGTTCTCTTCTGTCCACTTTGCACAAACAAAATGTTCACTCTTATACAAAATGACGAAACGAAAAGTTATATTCTCTTCATTGCATTTTTCTGAAAAATTCGCTATACTTTTCTATGATGTCTGCCAGCCGGAACGTTAATCGGCGGCACACTTAATTCAACAGAAAAGAGGAACAAATTATGAGTTTTTTCAGCCTGGACAGTAAGTTCTCGCAGATTATGGGCCGTGTCTTCGACCTGATGATGCTGAACATTATTTTCCTTATTATGTGTATCCCGATTGTGACAATCGGCGCCAATTTCACAGCAATGTACTACGTCACGCTGAAGATGATCAAAAATGAGGAGACGTATATCTTCCGTACCTACTGGAAATCCTTCCGCGAAAACTTCAAGCAGGCAACTGCCATCTGGCTCATCCTGCTGGCGGTTCTGATTGTTCTGATTCTTGATCTTCTGCTGGTCATGAGAATGCCGGGTACCATCACCTACCTGCGTTTTGTTTTCCTGGTACTGATCCTTTTCGAGGCCATGGTACTTTCCTATGTATTTCCGGTATTGAGCCGCTTTGACAATACTGTAAAAAACACGATCAAGAACTCCATCCTGATGGCAATCCGCCACCTGCCGTGGACCATCATGATCCTGCTCGTCAATCTCTGTCCGCTGCTGATCTATGTATTCTCCACGACAAAGATTGTCAGCTATCTGATTCTTCTGATGTTCCTTCTGGGCTTTTCTACGGTAGCGCTTGGATGCTCCTGGTTCTTCGTAAACAAAATCTTCCCATTCTATATGCCTGAGGAAGAAAAAGAGGTTCTGACCCCGGAAGAAGAGTCCTTACGCGCACTTGAAGCAATGGACAGACCAAGCCCGCTGACTGAACGTTCCGATGACGCTGCTCCGGCTGAAACTACCGATGCTGCAGAAACTGCTTCGGAAGAGGAATCTGCAAGCCCGGCTGAACAGACAAAAACAGACGAAACAAACGAATAAATAAACTGCATTTCATAAACAACTCCCCGCCGAACCGCATCTGCTGCGTGTTTCCCGGCGGGGAGTTGTCGTTTTCTATTCTCTTTTATTTTTCAACACTTCTCAGGCATCCTGCTGTGCTTCCTCCTGTACCGCTTCCGGTACGATCATCGGAGGCATCGGTTTTTTCTCCTTTACAGCTTCATCAAACGTAATCGTAACCTTGAACAGGTCGCCGTCCAGATAAATGTTGAAGCTTCCATGCTGCAATACCGTCAGGTTCTTTGCGATTGAAAGACCCAGGCCGCTGCCCTCGGTGCTCCGGCTGACATCGCCGCGGATAAAACGCTCCGTCAGTTCATCTGCCTGGAAGTTCAGCGGGTTCTCGGAAATGTTCTTAATCGAGAACTGAATCTTTCCGTCTTTTTTGATGGCATCCACATAAACCGTGTTCCCGGCATGGCATATTTGCAGACATTTACGTACAGGTTCTCAAGCACGCGCCAGATGCGGCGGCTGTCCGCACGGATCAGAAGCGGTTCCGGCTGGAGAATACAGATCAGGTCGAGATTGCGGCTTTCAAACCGCTCGGCAAACTCTCCGTTCACCTGCTGTACAAGTTCGTTCAGGTTCAGGTTCATAAATTCCAGTTTAATGTTTCCGGAACTGATCTTCGATGCCTCGACAAGGTCCTCCGTCAGCTGTTTCAGGCGCTGTGATTTTTCGTCGAGTACGCGGATATAATCTTTCGCTTTCTCGTTTTCAATATTTTCCCGTTTCAGCAGATCGACATAATTAATAATAGAAGTAAGCGGTGTCTTGATATCGTGGGATACGTTGGTGATCAGATCCGCTTTTAAGCGCTCGCTCTTCATCTGCTCCTGCACTGCCGCTTTCATTCCCTCTCCGAGCGAATTGACAATTCCGGCAAGCTGAAGGTTGTCTTCCCCCGGCAGCTCCGTCAGGTCAATCTTGTAATCCAGATCGCCCGCAGCAATCTCTTTTAAGCCATGTTCAATCTGTTTTCTTCCGGATGCCTCGCGCAGCAGAAGAAGCAGCACTGCGGCATCCATCACCAGGGTAAGGAATACGCCGAACATTCCGAAGCCGCAGCAGAGAATGATCTGCACGCCGCAGAAAACGCAGAACATAAGGATCGTTCGCTCCGACTCCTGTCTGCCTTCATAGAAGGTTCTTCCGGCAGACACGATCCGGTGGCCGACGCAGTACAAAAACGACTGTTTCCAGACGTTGCGTGCTTTGATCCGGCGCACCAGTGAGCAGTACGGAATCAGTGTGATCAGAAATCCGGCGAGGATGCCCGATGCGGCCACCAGGCTTCGCCATGTATCTGCTTCATTTCCATAGGATCCGCTGTAGATGTAGTTTCCGTCAAAATTCTGGATATAATGAACGCCGCCGTAGGAAAGTTCGATGCAGACAGCAACGATTCCAACTGCTCCCATCACAATCAGGATGGCGGCTGCAGCTGCGATTTCCGTGTACCACTGATCGAAAAAGTAAAGGCGGATTTCTTTGTTTTTTCCATTTCTTCCTGCCTGCAGTGTGAACAGGACCAGGCAGACCAGCGTTCCGATTCCGCCAACTGCAATCATCAGAAGAAGGAGCTGCATTTTCGGAAGCCACTGGCTGTAGATCTCACTGTACTGGGAGAAATAGTCGCTTGCTGCCAGATCCGGATCCAGTGCAACAAAGATCTTCTGATAATTATCTGCAATCTGATTGTTCAGCAGATAGCTTCTCGCTGCTTCCACGGCCGGGCTGTTTTTTCTTGTTGCATAAGAACGGACTTTGTCGGCACCGCCGGTCCGGTCAACAGCAAAGGCGAACGGATAGGGCGATTTCTGCGCAATGGCTGTTGTGTAACCATTTTTCCAGGAATCCACATTCGTATAGATATTTCCTTCTTTATCCTCCAGACAGTACCAGAGATTGGCATCGTCCGCATCGACGCTGATGCCGCTCTCCTGGTTTTTAAAAGCAGCAACTTCTTCCGTGACCCCGGAAAGTGTCATATACAGATCGCGGATGGATACCTTTTTCAGATTTGCCGCCGCGTACTCATAGAGGTACGTTCCCGCTTTCGTTTTCTGCGTTTCCAGGCTCATTCCCTGATCGTATAGATACAAAAACTGGGAGGAAACATCAGCAGGATCAATTTTTTTCTCTTTCAGGCTTTTCACTGCATTATCGGAAGGAAAGTAGACCTCGCCGTCCGGGGAAAAGCTGTCAAACGTCTCTGCATCTGCCGCGCTCACTTCTTCGGTGAGTGCGGCTACATCCGTCTCTTCTGTTTCCTGGCTCACGTCAGTTCCATCTTCGTATGCAAGATAGGCTTCTTTGTCAATTCCGGCATCGTTCGTCGCATAATTGTCCGCAGTATACGCTGCCACCTCATTGAGGTCTGCGCTGCTGCCGTCATCGTACATCTTGACAAGCTGGTCAATGGTGTACGTTGTACTTATCCCGCCGCTTCCCTCTCCATCGGTTGCAAAGGCACGGTAATCAATCTCTTTTGTTCCGTCGTATCGACCGTTTGTGCCGAATTTACTCATATCATTATAGTAGCTCATGACGTTATGAAGCTGCCGCTGCACCAGTGTGCCGCATGCGGTGGTTTCTTCAAACGCATACTTTTTTGCTGCCGCATTCGGCGTCAGGCCGACGCTGGAAAGCATCAGTGTCTGAATGCCCCCGAACAGCGCACTGGCGGCAAAAACGATCAGCAGAAGAAAAACGATCAGCTTCCCCGTCAGGCTGTAGAGTTTTCGTTCTTTCACAATTATTCACTCCTTATTATTGTTTCTCAATCTTATACCCAATTCCCCATACAACTTTCAGATAGCGCGGCTCCTTCGGGTTGATTTCGATTTTCTCACGGATGTGACGGATGTGGACCGCAACGGTGTTGTCCGCACCGATCGCCTCCTCGTTCCAGATGCTCTCGTAGATCTGTTCAATCGAAAATACCTTGCCTGGATTTTTTACCAGCAGCAGGAGAATGTTGTATTCGATCGGGGTCAGTTTGACTGGTTCGCCCTCGACGCTGACTTCTTTTAAATCGTCGTTGACGAGAAGACCCCCGACCTGATACACATTTTCTCCGTCGTCCGCCGGAAGATTTCCAAGTTTCGTGTAGCGCCGCAGCTGAGATTTCACCCTCGCCACCAGCTCGAGCGGATTGAACGGCTTCGTCACGTAATCATCCGCGCCGATGTTCAGTCCCAGAATTTTGTCCACATCCTCTGATTTTGCGGACAGAATAATGATCGGAATACTGCTCTTTTCCCTGATTTTCAGCGTCGCACGGATGCCGTCCAGTTTCGGCATCATGACGTCGATAATCAGCAGCTGAATCTCCTCCCTCTCGAGCATCTGGATGGCCTGCATGCCGTCATATGCTTTCAGCACATGATAGCCTCCTGGGTCAGATAAATCTCAATGGCGTCTACAATCTCTCTATCATCATCACATACTAAAATGTTGTACATTTCTTCTTTCTCCACCTTTCATTTTTTCTTTTCCGGCACTTTTTTTCCGCGCCGGACCTCCCACATGATTCAAAGATGATTGTACCGCAAATTCCCTCAAGTTGCCAGATGTCTTTTGTTTTCATCCTTACTGTACCAAAGGAATCTTTAGGTCCGCAAAGGAAAATCTTAAGTTTCTATAAAGTTTTGTCTGTGAATTCAGAGCTCAAACATTTTTTAGACAATTGCAATTATTTTCTTAGCACATCCTGCTTGCCGTCTATGCGGATCTCAATAATTTAAAGATCATCAACGACCGATACGGGCATGAAGAAAGGGACTTCTCCATCCGCCTTGTCGGACAGTTTCTGCAGGATTCCATCGGCAAACGCGGTGTCTGCGGACGCATCGGCGGCGATGAATTCGCATATCTTGTTCCGTGTTCCGACGAAACAATGTCCAGGGATCTGTACCGGACGCTGCACTCCGCATTCGACATTTTTAATAGAACGAACGAAAAAGCATATAATATTACCGTTTCCACCGGCTTTTATCTGCTTCCGAAAGACATGGATTCCACACTTCCGGAGATGCTCGCGCATGCGGATGCAATGCTTTACGAGGAGAAACAGAAACGAGATAAGAATGTTGCGAAAATTTTACCAAAATAGGAATTGATTTTTTTCTGGAAAGCAGTTAGAATACTTGAGGGATGATTTTTGAATCCCGTATTTCAAGCGAAACAGACCGGCAAAAACGGCTGTTTGATCAAAAAATTTCTAAAAAAAGGCAGGTGAACAGAATGGATAGTTGTGATTCTCATGGGCGAAGTACCAGCATAGGACGGGAACCGGAAAATATGCAGGATGACGGCCATCCTTCTGTCCTGCTTTAATCTTAAATATTTTCCCTTCTTATCCTATGAAAACCCGAAGTAAGACACATGATCCAAACCAGTTTTGAAACGTAATTCTCTGGTTCTTTTTTCGTGTGCTTTTACTGCCCTGTGAGGGTTCCAACATGCTTTTTCGCACCGACAGCACGCATGTTTTTTTCTGCTGTCAAAAAAAAGAATGGAGGATAACGAAAAAATGGAAAAACGAGTACAGGATTATACCCAGGAGATCCTGGATACAATCCGCAGTAACTCTTCTCCGGCTGTCATGGGCAGCCGCCTGGAAGATTACCACGAAAATGACCTGGCAGATGTTCTGCCGCTTTTAACGGTTCCGGAGCGATGCAAACTGTACCGCATTCTGGACACGGACATGCTGTCCGATATTTTTGAGTATGCTGAATCCGACAACGTAGCCGAGTACCTCGAAGAGATGGATGTCAAAAAAGCCGCTTCCATCCTCTCCAAAATGGAGACCGATGCACTGGCCGAGGTTCTGCAGAAACTCGACAAAGCAAAGAAAAAACTTCTGATCGAACTGCTCGATCCGGAAGTACGCCACGATATTGAGATGATCGCCTCCTTCGATGAAGATGAAATCGGTAGCCGCATGACGACAAACTGCATCATCATCCGCGAGGATCTGAATGTCAAACAGGCGATGAGCAGCCTGATCGATCAGGCCGCAAAGAACGACAACATCTCTACCATCTTTGTTGTCAATGCGCAGCAGAAATTTTACGGAGCGATCGATCTGAAAAACCTGATCATCGCAAGACGCGACGAGACGCTCGAGGATCTGACCGTAACTTCTTACCCGTACGTATATGCAGAGGAGCCGATCAACGAGTGTATCGAAGAACTGAAGGATTATTCCGAGGATTCTATTCCGGTCCTCGACAATGACAACCGCCTGCTCGGTGTCATCACATCATCAAACATCATCGACCTGGTTGATGATGAGATGGGTGAGGACTACGCGATGTTCGCAGGTCTGACCGCAGAGGAGGATTTAAAAGAGCCGTTAAAAGACAGTATGAAAAAACGTCTTCCATGGCTGATCATCCTGCTCGGTCTTGGCATGCTGGTTTCTTCTGTAGTCGGTATTTTCGAACAGGTTGTCACAACCCTTCCGATCATCATGACCTTCCAGTCCCTGATCCTTGACATGGCCGGAAACGTTGGTACCCAGTCCCTGGCTGTTACCATCCGTGTCCTGATGGATGAGTCCCTGACCGGAAAACAGAAATTACAGCTTGTTTTCAAGGAAATGCGCATCGGTTTCTGCAATGGTCTTCTGCTTGGTGTTCTGTCCTTTGCTGTCATCGGACTTTTCATCTTCTTATTCAAGGGAAAGACCATGATGTTCGCATTTTCCGTTTCCGCCTGCATCGGCATCGCACTGCTGCTGGCAATGCTGATTTCCAGTGCCGTCGGCACCTGCATTCCGCTGTTCTTTAAAAAGATCCACATCGATCCGGCGGTTGCTTCCGGCCCGCTGATCACAACGGTCAACGACCTTGTCGCTGTCATTACGTTCTATGGCCTTAGCTGGCTATTCCTGATCGAGATGCTGCATCTGGCAGGCTGACCGCGTAATCTGTACCGTAAAACAAAAGATGCCCTTTTAAGAGGCAGATATCAACTTTTTCTGGTTTCGGAAAAAGCTGATATTTGCCTCTTATCTTTTCTCTTCCCTTCTTTACATTCCAAACAGAAACCGATATAATAGCAGGTAACGGTGCTTTTATGCTTTGACGTTTCACAGTGCCGCAAATATTTTGAAATGAGGGTTTTTGAAAACATGATTGTCAATCTCATCACCACAGTCTACAACTTTCTCTGGGGCGATCTTTTACGATTCCGCTCCCGGGCGGGCGGCAGTCTCGGAATCTCCCTTTTGATTCTTCTGCTGATCCCAACCGGCATCTATTTTACGATCCGGACACGTTTTCTTCCTATCCGTCTGTTCCCGGACATGATCCGTGCCCTGTCGGAAAAGAAAAATGAAAAAAGCAGCCTTTCTTCTTTTCAGACACTGATCGTTTCCACCGCAACGCGTGTCGGTATGGGAAATCTGGTCGGCGTTGTCGCTGCAGTCTCCGCCGGAGGCGCAGGTGCTGTGTTCTGGATGTGGGTGACAGCTATCATCGGCTCGTCTACCGCGTTTATCGAGCTACGCTCGCACAGCTTCACAAAGAAAAAGATCCTCTGTACGGCGGCTACCGCGGCGGTCCTGCCTACTACATTCACGATCTGGTTGAAGACCACCTCAAGAAGAAAAAACGATACGTTCTGCCGGCTGTTCTGTTTGCCATTGCCGGTCTGATCTGCTGGTGCGGTATCAGTCAGGTAATCAGCAACTCCGTGGCTTCTTCTTTTAAAAATGCATTTTCCATTCCGCCGCTTTACACCAGTATCATGCTGGTGATTCTTTCTGCAATCATCGTACTGCGGAAAAATGCAACCGTAAAGGTGCTGGATTTTATAGTTCCTGTCATGGCAGTCTGCTATTTCTTTATCACACTGTTTATCATCGCAGTCAACCTCCGTCAGATTCCTTCTGTGTTTGCACGCATTTTTGAGGAAGCCTTCGGACTTCGTCAGATGGCAGCCGGCGGTTTTGGTGCTGTTCTGATGAACGGTGTAAAGCGTGGTCTGTTTTCGAATGAGCCGGTTCCGGCTCCGCTCCATGCGCCGCTGCCGCCGCAGAATGTGACCGCCCGGCCAAAGCAGGCCTTGTACAGGCGCTCGGCGTTTTCGTTGACACGATCGTCATCTGCAGCTGCACCGCAATGATCATGCTGCTCGCACCAAAGGATCTGATTGATGGCCTTTCCGGCATGGATCTCTTACAGACCGCCATGCAGTATCATCTGGGAAAATTCGGTGTGATTTTTATCGCACTTACGCTGTTTTTGTTCAGCTTTTCCACGTTCCTCGGCATTTTGTTCTATGCAAGAAGCAACGTTGCCTACCTGTTCGGTGACAAGTGGTGTTTCCAGACCGCTTACAAGGTGCTGGCGCTTGTGATGCTGTTTATCGGCGGTATTGCCGCATACACTTTTGTGTGGGATCTTGGTGATGTCGGCATCGGACTGATGACAATTTTCAACATTATTGCACTGTATCCACTTGCAGGCGAGGCACTTTCTGAGTTAAAATCATATGAGGAGTCGAAGAAATCGTAAATCCTGTGGATTGCTGTTTCGGACCGAAAAATGGGTTTTTGAAAAAGGAGGTTTTTACACATGATCATTGAACCATCAAACTACACGTATGAGACAATGCCGGACTACACGGACGCGGTAGACGGCGCCGTGGAAATTCCGGTGACCGGAGAGGAAATTGAGATCCGCTATGCGCATGAAGTTGTCTACGACGAGGCGCACCATCTTCATCTGGAAATTTTCACCCCGTTCCAGATGGCGCACCCGGAGCGCACCTGGCCGTGCATCACATTTATTCAGGGATCTGCCTGGATGAAACAGTATGTCTATCAGAAAGTCGGCATGATCGCCCGCCTCGCACAGCGCGGCTACGTTGTTGCCATCGTGGAATACCGTCACAGCGGCATCGCGCATTTCCCGGCACAGATCATCGATGCGAAAAATGCGGTACGTTTTCTGCGTGCGCATGCGGAGGAATACAAGCTGAATCCATCGCAGATGTTCCTGATGGGAGATTCTTCCGGCGGACAGGTTTCTTCCGTTGCCGGCATGACCGCAAAGAGCGGAAAACTTGATGAGCCGATCAATGAGGAAAGCTGCGAGGTATGCGGTATTATCGATCTGTACGGAGCTGTTGATGTGACACTGCCGTACGGCTATCCGATAACGCTGAACCATCAGAAACCGGACAGCCCGGAGGGCATGCTGATGGGCTATGACATCACCGAGCATCTTGAGGAGGCTAAGGCAGCCTGCTCCAAAACATACGTGAACGAAAATTTCCCGCCGATGCTGATCGCACACGGCACGAAGGACACGATGGTGTTCTGCCAGCAGAGTGTCGATCTCTACCACGCATTAAAGGATGCCGGAAAAGATGTACAGCTGTATCTTCTTCGCGGCGCAGACCACGGCGGTGCAGCATTCTGGACCGAGGAAATGATTACCGTTTACGATAACTTCTTCAAAAAATGTTTGGGTGAATAACATGAGGATTGCTTACTGCGAAGATGAACCGGCGCAGCGTTCCCGGATGGAACTGCTGCTCCACACCTTTGCGGAGCGAAAAAGGCTTCCTCTTACCGTGGAAGCCTTTTCAGACTCCGCTGCTTTTCTGTTCCACTACCCTGACTCGTATCCGTTCGATCTCATCTTTCTCGATATTGATCTCGGCGGAATGGACGGCATGGCGCTGGCGCGGAAAATCCGTGAGACGGACAGCGAGGTGCCGATTCTCTTTCTGACGAACCACAGAGAATACGTTTTCGAAGGGTATGAGGTGCAGGCGTTCCGGTATCTCTTAAAGCCGGTGACGGAAGACACACTGTTTCCGCTGCTCGACGAACTGCAGACGATGCGCGGACAGGAAAAGCCGCATCTGCTGCTTTCACTTGGCGGGGAGACGCAGAAGCTGTTCCTCTCGGATCTGCTTTTTGTGGAGTCCGATAATCATTATCTGACGCTGCATACGGCCGCCGGCACGGAAACGTTTAAGAAAAATCTGTCGGAGTTCCGCGAAGAGCTTTCCGCCGCATGGCAGGCTTCTGGTGGGACAGGAGAATGTTTTGCGGCAGCACACCGGAGTTATCTTGTGAATCTCGCTCATGTGGAGCGGATCACGCGGACGGAATGTCTCTTGTCGGACGGAACAAAAATTCCGGTCAGCCGCGGATGCTATGCATCACTCAACCAGGTGTTCCTGCAGTTTTACCGGCCGAATGCGTTTTAAAGGTTTTGCATTTTTTAATTTCCAATTCCGAACGAACCGAGGTGATGTTTCATGGCGCACATTCCATTTTTATCCCATTATCTGGAACGCAAAAATATCGAATACCAGAACCAGCTTCTCGCCCGCCAGGTCGAGGAAGTGCAGAATATCTATCTGACAATGCGCGGCTGGCGTCATGATTACCACAATCATCTGCAGTCAATGAAGGCATATGTTGAGATGGGACAGTATGATAAGCTGCAGGAATATCTCGGGCTGCTCGAAAATGATCTCGATCAGGTCAACCAGCTCTGCGACTCGGGGAATGTGAATCTCGATGCGATTTTAAATTCCAAAATTTCACTCGCCGAAAAGAACGGCATCCGCGTGGATTACAAGGCAGCCTGCCCGGCCAATCTTACGGTGAGTGATATTGATCTCTGCGCGCTGATCGGAAATCTGATTGACAATGCGGTGGAAGCATGCGAGGGCCTTGCGGATCCCTATATCCGGCTTTATATTGGTGTGCTGAAAAACCAGCTGTATATTTCCGTTACGAATGCAACAAAGGATACTGTGCGGAAGCTGGACAGCGAGTATATCACCACGAAGCGCGGAAATCACGGGCATGGGCTGAAACGGATCAATCTTGTTGTGGAAAAGTACGAAGGATATATCAACCGGCAGAACGAGCCCGGCGTTTTCGTGACGGAGATTATGCTGCCGCTGTAAAAAGCTCTTTCCAGAATTTTTTGATTTTGTCCGATGATTCTACAGAAAAATTTTGCAGAACGTGAACACTTTTTTTGCTGTTCGCGTTCTTTTTTGTTCCATTTACGTACTTTTCCCCCGTGTTTTGCATGAATATGGTAGGATAACTACAGTTCACGAAAGACATGTGACAGAGGAGGTCTTTATGTATTCATTATGGTCTAACTACATTTATATTCATCGGGAGCTGTGGCATTACAGCAAAAAGCCGTTTCTCTTTCAGGCACTCGAAATCGTCTCACAGGTGCTCACCGGCTTTTTCGGGATTCTGCTTCCTGCCGGGATTCTCCTGTTTCTGGAACAGAGCAGCGGCTTTTCCGGATTTGCACTTGGAACGCTCGTTCTCTTTCTTTGCTATGCCGTTGTTTTTGTCAGCCACACCTTGCTGCAATCGCGGAACGCCTGGCAGTATACCGAATTCCGGACCGGCTTTTTTACGCGCCGCCTTCTCTGTCATTTCATGCAGATAGATTATGCGGTTCTGACAGAACCAAAAACGCTGCAGCTCGCCGAAAAAGCCGTCGGAGCCACCTGCAGCAACTGGGTCGGCGTGGAAGGCATGTTCCGATACGATGTCACAATTTATTCTTCGTTTCTTGGGCTGATTCTCTACGCAGGACTGATCGGAACCGTCCATCCGGCTATCATTCTTCTGCTGCTTGTGCTCTCGGTTCTGCAGTTTCTCAGCTACCGCCGCGCGGCTTCTTACGAAGTCCGCCGCAGAGACGATCTGTCTGAAATTGAAGTATCGCAGCGCTATTTCCAGAAACAGTCGTACAACACATCCGCCGGAAAGGATATCCGTCTGTATCAGCTGAACGGATGGCTCGATGGTGTTTATCGCCAGCTCAACAAGCGGTATCAGAAAATTCTGTTCCGCATCCGCAGCGCCTACTTTGCAAATGATCTGCTGACACTTACACTACAGCTTCTGCGCGACGGAATCTGCTATGGCTTTCTGATTTACCGTCTATCCCACGGCACGATGACCGTATCCGGCTTTGTGCTTGCGCTCGGTGCCGTCTCCGGTTTTTCTTCATATTTTAACGAGATCACCGCCGCGCTCTCCAAATCCGTGCTCTGTCTCGAGCAGATCCGCTGGCTGCGGGAATTCTTCGATCTCCCGTTCCCTGCAGGCCACACGCTGCCGTTCCGGCCGGAACTTGCGGAAGAAAAACCGCTGGAAATCTGCTTTTCCCACGTCTCGTTTTCCCATCCGGGCGGCGATAAAAGGATCCTCGATGATGTCAGTTTTACACTCCATGCGGGCGAGCATACGGCACTTGTCGGCATCAACGGCGCCGGAAAATCCACCATTGTCAAGCTGATCTGCGGGCTATATCAGCCAACGGAAGGGAATATCACCATCAACGGCATTCCCCTTGGCAGTCTGAATCCGGCACAGTATTACAAAGCAATCGCGGCGGTCTTTCAGGACCCGTTTGCACTCTCGTTTTCGATTGCAGAAAATGTGAGCTGCTCCCCACTGGAAGAGACCGATCGTAACCGTTGCCGAGAAGCACTCATCCGCGCCGGACTCTGGGAAAAAATTGCAAGTCTGCCGCAGAAAGAAGAAACCTATCTTGGCAAGGATATGGCGGACGACGGCATTACGCTTTCCGGCGGTGAAATGCAAAAACTGATGATGGCGCGGGCACTCTATAAAAATTGCCATCTGCTCCTGCTCGATGAGCCGACGGCTGCGCTCGATGCAATCTCGGAAAATAAAATGTACGAAATCTACAGCACACTGCTGAAAAATAAGACTGCGCTTTTCATCTCGCATCGTCTTGCATCGACACGCTTCTGCGATACGATCCTGTTTCTCGAAAACGGAAAGATCAAAGAATGCGGAACCCACGATGAGCTGATTGCCCTCGGCGGATCGTATGCGCATATGTTTGAGGTGCAGAGCCAGTATTATCAGGAAACGGAGGAAGATATCTGATGAAAATGAAAGAACGGTTTCATGCCATCTGCCGCTTTTTAACTATGGTGAGCCAGGGCAATCACCGCGTGCTGTTCTGGCTTCTCGGAAGCGCTTTTGCAGCTGCAACGCTGCCGTATCTCTCCTTGTTTTTCTCGGCGCGAATTTTGAATTTACTGCTTGCAAAGTCGTACCGCGCCTGTCTGTATACTGTTGTCGTCTTTCTGCTTACGCAGTATGGGCTGGGATTGTTTGAAAAAATCTGCCGTCAGTATCTCGACGGCCAAAAAGAACTCTGTCTTGCACGCACGGAACAGAAAATCACCGCAAAGGCGCTGGAGCTGGAGTTTGAGAAATTCGAAAAAACAGAGACGATGGATGCCATCCGGCGCACCAACGTCTCCTCCATGGGATCGGGAAATGTGGGTGACCAGCTCATTGTCATTCATACGCTGATCACTTCCCTGCTCTCGGTTCTCTATGCCCTGTTTTTCCTGCTCCGTCTGTTTCTTCTGTCCGACAGCAGCAGGAATAACTTTTTCACCTCGTCGTTTTCGATGCTTGCACTGCTCCTGCTCTGTGGTGTGCAGCTTGCACTTTCCTCCCGCATCAACCGCAGGAGTACGCAGAAAAAGATAGAGCTGAACCAGGGCAACGACCATTCCAACTCGGTTGCCAATTATCTCGTTAATGTGATGCTTGAAGAACGGCGCGCGGACGATATCCGCATCGGTCATCTCGATCATTTTCTCGACGTACAGTTTGGAAAAGCCATGGAACACTTTCTGCCGATGTACCTCGACTTCGCCCGCTTCTCCGCCATCACAGACGGAAAAAACGCGCTGCTTTCGCTCCTTTCCAATTTCGCTGCGTACCTTGTGATCGGCGCCAGGCTCTGTACGGCGTTCTCCCATTGGGGATGTTCTTCTGTATGCCGGTTCCGTGACACGCGCCATGAGTGATCTTCAGACATTTCTCGCAACCGGATCGGAGTTCGACTATATCAATTCCTATCTCTCGACCTATGAGGATTTCATTGCGCAGCCGTCTATGGCCTACGACGGTACACTGCCGATTGAGAAACGCGACGACGGCCAGTACGAATTTGCATTCCACGATGTCTCATTCTCTTATCCCGGTACGAATATTCCGGTACTCGAACATGTGACACTGTCCTTTGCCGTCGGCGAAAAAACCGCCCTCGTTGGCCGTAACGGAGCCGGAAAGACAACACTCATCAAGCTGCTCTGCCGCCTGTATGAGCCAACTTCAGGTTACATCACCCTGAATGGCATTGACATCCGCAAATATAGCTACAAAGAGTACACGCAGGCATTCTCCGTCGTTTTCCAGGATTTCCACCTGTTTTCCCTCCCGCTCGACGAAAACATCGCCGCCGGAACCGAGATTGATGAAGCTGCTTTGCAATCCTCTCTTGCAAAAGTCGGTCTCACCGACCGTGTACAGCAACTCCCGCAGGGCGTCCGCACCCGCCTTTACAACAACAACGGCTCCGGTGTCGACCTTTCCGGCGGCGAGGCCCAGCGCACCGCCATCGCCCGCGCCTCTACAAGGATGCCCCGTTCGTCATCCTCGACGAGCCGACCGCAGCCCTCGACCCGATCGCTGAGGCCGAAATCTACAAACAGTTCAGCCAGATGACCGCCGGTAAAACGGCTGTCTACATCTCCCACCGCATGAGCAGCTGCAAATTCTGCGACCGCATCATCGTCCTCGACCACGGCCGCATCGCCGAAGACGGAACCCACGACACCCTCCTCGCAAACCACGGCATCTACGCCAATCTTTACGAAACCCAGGCCCAATACTACACCTGAGTCCTCACCCTCCCGTCCCCCACAACGTAAATGGGAGTCAGAAAAACACAACCCCTGGCAGTTCGTGCTAAGAACTTCCAGGGGTTGTGTTTTTCTGGCTCCCCTCCACTTATTTCAGGAATGCAAACGGCTCCTCATCATGAATAAAATGCATCAGATGATAAGAACACATAATTGCTACATTTTCTTCCTTTAAGATTCTCTTTGCCTCCTCGCGGTCAGCAAGGACAACTTCGATCACTTCGCTCTCTTCGAGGTATTTGCGGCTGATCTCGCCCTCGCACCAGCCGTAAACGGCAGAGCATGCTTCATCGGTCAGGCCGATTGTGGTGAAGAACGGTTTCTCGTAGCAGGGATCTACTTTCAACGGGTGAAACGTAAGACCGGTCTCCTCATGCATCTCGCGCACGGCAGCCTCATGGAACTCCTCGCCCGGTTCCACCAGGCCTGCCGGGAATTCGTAGATGTAGTCATCAATGGAAACGCGGTACTGGCGCACCAGGACAATTTTGTCGCGTTTTCCCCGTACAGACTGTACATCAGCACACCGTCCGGCGTATTTTTCCTTGTTTTAATCTTCATCTGCTCGATGGATTTTGCGCGGGAAGCCACGTAATAGCGGAAGTGATGGTTTACTTTGTTTGTCCCTTCCACCAGGTAAAGATTTACGAACGGATTTTCCGTCTGTTTTGTGATTTTTTCAACATTCGGCATAAGTAACAACCTCTTTCTTTTCTCTTTTACTGGTCAAAATCAGCCTCAAACACGCCCTCCGGGGTGCGCATCGTCAGCACGCCGAGGTTGAATTCATCATCCATCACCGTGATGTGGTACTCGAAAATCACATCATCATCAAATTTCGATAATACCACATAGGAACCGTTCTCTTTTCCCTCGATCTGGTCGCAGATGTCATCGTAAACATCGCTTCCCGAAATCGGCCGCGGATAGCCGGATTCTTTAATTTTCTTTTCAATCATTTCATATAATTCGTTCATGTTCTGCCCTCGTTTTTCTTTTTATCGGTTATGTTTCATTGTACCACGAAAAAGACCCGCGGGGACAATCCATTGCGGCGATTCACCGTGAACTTTTTTTATTTTCATACATCTTCTGGTCCGCCTGTTTCATGATGACGGATTCCGAGATTTCCATGTTTTCCCGGACCATTCCGCCGACGGTGCCGTTGATTCTGTTGTACGCCGTCATGATGCCCTCTGCACCGCTCTCCTCAATACATCTGCGGAACGGCTCGAGATACAGCTCATATTTATTCCGCGGGTCAATCGAAGAGTTCTTCCAGCCGCGGCCGACCTCGGTGTTGTTTCCATAGAAGTGTTTCAGGGTTGATGCACAGCGCAGATATTTTGGATCGTCGCCCTGCATTCCCTCGATGTAAGCGCCGGCCATTTTTCCGGTCAGCACAGGGTTCTCGCCGTAGCACTCCTCGTTTCTTCCCCATCTCGGATCACGCTCGAGTCAACGGTCGGTGCCCAGCGGCTGCGGGAAGGATGTCGTCACGTCCGGCTTTCCTTTACGATCTCACCGCCTCTTTCACCAGCTCTTCAATGCGGTCGAATTCGTTGTTTTCAATCATCGTATTTTTTACCATCCAGCTTCCGCCGCATGCTGCGATGCGGTCGTATGCCAGGTATTCTCTTACATTCTGCGGGTTGATGCCGCCGGTCGGCATGAATTTCATCATGGTGTACGGTGCTGCGATGGCACGGATGTATTTCAGTCCGCCTGCCGGTTCTGCCGGAAAGAATTTCACCATGGTGAGCCCAAGACCGATTGCCTGCGCCATCTCAGTCGGGGTCACGATGCCCGGGATCACTGGTACTTCGTGTGCCTGGCACCATTTTACTACCTCCGGGTTGAGGCCCGGGCTGACGATAAATTTTGCTCCGGCTTTCACGGCGCGGTCCGCCTGCTCGGTTGTGAGCACAGTTCCGGCTCCCACCAGCATCTCCGGGAATTTTTCGCTCATAATGCGGATGGATTCTTCTGCCGCATCGGTGCGGAAGGTCACCTCGGCGCAGGCAAGTCCGCCCTTGCAGAGAGCTTTGGCAAGCGGCTCTGCTTTTGCTGCATCCTGTAAAACGACAACCGGCACAATGCCGTATGTTCCAAGCTGTTCGAGAATCTGATTCATGATAGCTGTTCCTCCGTTTTGATCTTTATCTGAAATTTATTCTGCATTCTGTTTTTATTTTATTCCCTTGTATCATAACCGGACAAGTTGTTTTTTTCTATTGTGCGAATTGCCGAATACATTGTAAAACTTGCTGTTTTGTGATATGCTGGGAATTGTTGTTATGGTTCAAAAATATCATTTTTTTGCAAGGATGCTTTTATTATGAAAGAAAAACTGCAGACGAAATTTGCCACCCGGCAGTACATGATTTCGGATACGTTTGAGTTATACTATTACAGCACCGACGATGTGCCCGGCGTAAAAGAACATACGCATACGCATTATGAGTTCTATCTCTTTCTCGAAGGGGCGATCTCACTGGAAATCGACGGAGTGCTCTACACACCGACGCCCGGCGATCTTCTTCTGATTCCGCCGGCGTGCCGCATCATCTGGTGATGCACGACCTGTCTGTGCCGTACCGCCGCTTTGTGTTCTGGGTTAGCGCCGCTTTTGCAGAACAGCTCCGCGCCCGTTCCGCCGACTACGTTTACCTGATGGAATACGCTGCCGAAAATCAGAAATATCTGTTCCTGCTCGATTCCGTCGAGTTCAACACGATCCAGTACCGCACCATCCGACTGATTGAGGAAATGCGGTCCGATCATTTTGGAAAAGAGACGCAGATTTTTCTCTACGTCAGCGACCTGCTGATGCAGATCAACCGCACGGTGTATGAACAGCACCACCCGCTCACCCGGAAGGCGCAGCTTTCGCTGTATGAACAGCTCTGTTTCTATATTGATGAGCACCTGTCCGAGGATCTGTCGCTCGAACGGCTGGCGGCGGAACTTTTTGTGAGCAAATATCACATTGCACACGTTTTCAAGGATGAAATCGGCATGTCGATCCACCAGTACATTTCCAAAAAGCGGCTGGCAAGGTGCCGTGAAGCGCTGCTCGGCGATGTACCGGTCACGAAGGTGTATCTGCTGTTCGGATTTCACGACTATTCGAGTTTTTACCGCGCGTTTAAAAAAGAGTACGGGATCTCGCCGAAGGATTTTAAAGAACTGCATACCGTTACCAGCGATTAACACGGTCGTTCCAAATGCACTGTTCACTTTGTACTTTTCAGGAGGATTTTTAATATGTTTCAGATGTGGGGAAAATTAGTGAAAAACAATCATGTTCTTCAGGATCTTACCGTCTGCATCGACGATGAGGATACCAGAACGCACAAGGTCTTCCGTGCGCTCGATGAAATCTGTGATGCCTGGAATCTGGCGAAGCCGATCTGGCTCGATACGAATATTTCGGAGTTTAAACGGAGATCGAAAACGCGGTTCACACAGGATAATTTTATTGAATCGCTGGAGTTTGATTATCTGGAAATTCAGATTACAGAGGAATAATGTTCTCTCGTTTTTGCAGCGAATAAAGCAAATGTAAAAGCCGGGCATCCGGCGGAACTTGGGAGCGGCTGTTCTTACAGCCCCTCTGCGGTTCCGTCGGATGTCCGGCTTTTTTTATGTATTTTGTCCCTGGCTTTGTATCCCTTTTATACCACGCGGTTTTCCATGCCGCCTTCCAGGTACGAAGCAATATTTTTCTGCACCAGTCCGATCAGGCGCGTGCGGGCTTCCTTCGATGCCCAGGCGATGTGCGGCGTGATGTACAGGCGGTCGTCGTCCGCCATTTTCAGCAACGGACTGTCGCTGCGGATCGGCTCGCTGGAAAGTACATCGAGCGCTGCTCCGGCGATCAGGCCTCGCGCAGGCACAGCAGAGGTCACGCTCATTCACGATCGAGCCGCGGCCGACGTTGATCAGAATTGCGTTCCGCTTCATGTTGGCAAACGTTTCGATATTCATCAGGTTCTCGGTCGCCTCATTTAACGGGGCGTGGATGGAAACCACATCAGAATCCTTCAGCAGACGATAGAGATCGACCCGCTCGTAGTCCGGATCGTCGTGTGCACCGGAGGTGGAGTAATAGATCACACGGCAGCCGAATGCCTGTGCAATCGAAGCCACTTTTCTGCCGATCGCGCCAAGGCCGATGATGCCCCACGTCTTGCCCTCCAGCTCGGTGAACGGTCTGTCCATGCAGGTGAAAAGACTGCTGGCGGCGTAGCTGCCGTTTTTTACGTAATCATCGTAATAACGGAGTTTTTCTGCCAGATAGAAGTACATCGCAAAGGTGTGCTGGGCCACGCTGACGGTGGAATAGCCGGCGACGTTCGTCACGGCGATGTTGTGGCGCTTCACATAATCAAGATCGATGTTGTTGATGCCGGTTGCGGTGACGCAGATCAGTTTCAGGTTCTCCGCGCCGGACAGGGTGCGGCTGCACATGCGCACCTTGTTGCAGATGACGATATCCGCCTCCCGCACACGCTCCGGGCATTCCTCCTCCGTTGTTTTTTCATATACTGTCACTTCTCCAAAACGGGAAAAGCCGGACAGATCCATGTCCTTTCCCAGTGACTCTGCCTCAAGAATTACAAGTCTCATGTTGGTTCCTCCTTTTGCAGATGATGATTCTGCTTTATCCGGGAAAGCAGTGCCGCCTGTCTGTTTTGAAAGACAGCACTGCCTGAAATATTTTTATCTTAGATACCTGCGGACTGCCGATTCGGAAATATGGTCATGTCGATATGCCATGCTCCCCGGCCTGATCCCCTGGTATTTACACGTATTCGCTGATAATTTCCCTCATCAGCTTCTCTTCCTCGGGCGTCAGCATTCCGGCAAACCTGCTCTCGGCCGCGGCGGTCTGGCGGATGCCCTCCCTGACTTTCGAAATCCTCGCTTCTTTTTCCGGGTCTGCGAACAGTTCATTCCGCTCTTTGGCGGACTCGCTTCCCGCAGTCTGCGGTTTTGCTTTCGCCGCTCCGGTTCCTGCCTGTGCCATGGTTTCCGCCTGCACCGGCTGCCGTTCGGTCTGCTGTACGGTTTCCAGCACCGCACTCTGTTTCGTCGCTGCAAACTCATTTTCCAGATAGTCTGTCCAGCCGTTCAGCAGAATTTCCTCTTTTCCGCCGAAATCCAGACAGAGCCGGAAAAAGACAAGGCCTCCGGCGAGCGCGGTGCCCGTTCCGAGGTAGCGCATCAGCTCCGCCTCTCCATAACGGTATCGGTAGATCGCCCACAGCGAAAGAATCGACAGCGCCAGAACCGTGAGGATCATATTCTGGCTTCCGCGCAGAAGCGTCGGGACTGCCATTCCCGCTGACCTGCCCTGTGCAATCTGGCTGCGCATAAACGCCCCGGCATTCGAAAAGGGATGCGCTTTTCTCTGACACGTTTCCAGCACCGACCTGGTCCATTTCGACTTTGGTTCCTTCAGCCTTCCGAGATCGCGGATGGCCCGGGTGTAGAAACGGTTATTCCAGAACAGGCACCACACACCGGCGATTCCTGCTGCTATCATTGCGTATAAGAACACATTTTGTTTCACACAAAACTCCAGCATTCTTATTCCCCCTGATGATTTTTGAATTTGCCTGTCATGATCATATGCCGGTGCTTCCGTTGCGGTGCATCGGCGGATCCGCGGCAGAATTTGCGCGCACAGGATTCTTCCGCTGGCATATCGGACAGAAGGACGTCTCCTCCTCCGATGTGCCACAGTATAGCACTGCCGGAAAAATTTGGAAACAAAAAACGTTCGTCAAATTCTTTGTGATTCTGTGCTTTTTTGCGTGAATTTTTATTTTTCGTTCCTTCAGGGGACTGCTTTCGTGCCGGTTCGCGTGGTTTCGCTGGTTTTCGCCTGTCAGTTTGTCGATTTTTTCTTCTTGCTTTTTTTAGATTACAGGCGTTTTACCATTTCCTGCAGCAGGTTGACACAGTGGCGGGCTGCCTCGCTCTCAAAGGTCGGGTAGTCCATCGTTGCGCTGTCGTCTGCTTTATCGGAGATGGCGCGGAGTACGACGTATGGATCTTGTTCAGATAAGCGCCCTGCGCAATCGCAGCGCCCTCCATCTCGGCGCAGGAACCGTTGAATTCCTCGATCAGATGGTTTTTCACTTCTTTGCTGGAAATAAACTGGTCACCGCTGACCACGCGTCCGCGGAATACCTGGATTTCCGGATTGACTTCCTTGCAGACTTCCTCTGCCACCTCTGCGAGGTGCTCGTCTGCCGGGAAGCTCAAAACACCCATCTGCGGAATCTCGCCGAGCGGGTATCCGAAGATGCGCACATCCATGTCGTGCTGAACAGCATCGGTCGAAATGACGATATCGCCGATGTTAATTTCATTCCGCAGGGAGCCTGCAATTCCGGTGTTGATGACACAGTCCACGCCGTAATCATCTACAAGAATCTGGGTGCAGATACCGGCGTTTACTTTGCCGATTCCGCTGCGCACAACAACCACTTCTTTTCCGTTCAGGTAACCGTGGTTGAACTCCATGGATGCCTTCGTGCGGATTGTAACATCCGTCATCATTTCCTTTAAGCTTGCAACTTCAACTTCCATTGCACCGATAATTCCGATTAACTTCATGTTTATGATATCCTCCAATAACTTTACATGTACTCCCCGATTCTTTCTGTTCTTGCTTTTATGAAATCATTTTTGTCAGCGGTCAGCCGCTAAAGTAAGAACGGAAAACTCCGGGAGTCCATTTTCTTTTCCTTCTGGTTTCTTTGTAATTCCTGTTACAGTATACAATAAATTTGGGATCTGTGGTATCTTTTTTCTTTGCTGTTTTCGTAATCTATGATATAATAGCAGGAACCGAAGAATTATCGTGGCTGAAGTTCACGATAATGTTCTAATTTTTTATTCACAAAGGAGGATCCTATCGATGGAATATACAACAAAAGGTACCTGTTCCAGAAAAATTCTGTTTGAGGTAGAAGACGGTAAAGTACACAACGTACAGTTCGTAGGCGGATGCAACGGAAACACACAGGGTGTTGCAAGACTCGTTGAGGGCATGGACGTAAACGAAGCCATCTCCCGCATGAAAGGCATCGACTGCAACGGACGCGGAACATCATGTCCAGACCAGCTTGCAAAAGCGCTGGAACAGGCTATCCAGAAATAACTTTTTTTTACGCTTGCTCTTTTTTATTATAATAACTCCCCGGGGAATGCTCACCCCGGGGAGTTTGTAATTTATCCACTTCTGTTTTTTCTTTTCTGATGCAGCACAGCTTCCCTGCCGCCTGCTTTCTTCCGGTTTTTCTTCTATATTAATAGCACAGTCTTTCTTCCAGCCACCGGACTGCTTTATCTGTCCCATTTGTCGCAGAGACTGTTGATCTGGTCAGCAAATTTGGAAAGATCTTTGTTGGCGCCGCCTTTGTTTCTTGTAATAACCGTAAGCAGCCGCTGACCAGCCGCAACGAGGCGGTCGAAGACGGCATTTCCGCTGCTTCTCGTGCGCAGGGTTCCTGCATTTGCGGCACTTTCTTTCTGGATCGGAATGCCGACAGTTTTCTCGATAAATTCATTTTCTTTCAGATCAAATACGGTTCCGGAGAACGGAGCCATCGCCGGATAACGGAATTCATCCCACAGTTTTTCTGCAAAAAGTTCCGTCACCTTATCCTCTCCGTGCGTCACGAAAACGCGGTCCGGTTTTGCCCGCAGACTGCCCGCCCATTTGAGCAGTCCTTCCTGATCTGCGTGGCCACTCATGCCCGGGAACTGGATGATGTGCGCGTTCACATGAACCTCTTCCTGGAACAGTTTCACTTCCTTCGCGCCTCCGATCAGCGCCCGTCCCAGTGTACCGACGGCCTGATAGCCGACGAAGAGAACCGTACTCTCCTGCCGCCAGAGGTTGTGCTTCAGATGATGCTTGATTCGTCCTGCATCGCACATGCCGCTTGCGGATATGATGACCTTCGGGGTTTCGTTGAAGTTGATGGCTTTCGACTCATCGGATGTAATCGAGAGCTTTAAGCCCGGAAACAGAATCGGATTAATGCCCTGCGCAAGGAGCGCAGCTGCATCGGAATCGTAGCACTCTTTCTGATGATCGCGGAAAATATTGGTTGCCTCAACGGCAAGCGGACTGTCCACGTAAACCGGGAATTCGCCGTGGCCGTGAACCAGATTGTTCTGCCTAATTTCAACGTAATAAAG
>ENA-OQBT01000141-OQBT01000141.1-human-gut-metagenome-genome-assembly--contig:-NODE-141-length-49037-cov-3.704866_pt1 | contig 49037 bp, 58 predicted proteins | sample MGYA00242749_ERZ504557 | MGnify/ENA primary metagenome ERZ504557 (study PRJEB26092, sample SAMD00036243) | human gut metagenome | host: Homo sapiens | study: EMG produced TPA metagenomics assembly of...
ATTTGCTCCATTTAATTATGTCCTGACATGCAAAATTCCCCACTCCTTGCTATTATATCACATTACACCACAAAAAGACAGAACACCACCGAGTTTTCTCGGATTAACGTCCCGCTTGATAAAAAATCTATAAATTAAAGAATCGTATTAATTAAAGGATTTTTGATACGTTGAAGTCACTTTGTTGCTTTTGAGTAAAGCTCAGCAACTTTTTCCCAATTAATTACATCAAAGAAAGCTTTGATGTAATCTGGGCGAACGTTACGATACTTGAGATAGTAAGCGTGTTCCCAAACGTCAAGTGCCAAAATTGGTGCTTTTCCTTGTGAAATTGGTGTGTCTTGATTAGCTGTCGAGAGCACTTCAAGTTTGCCATTTTCATTCACCACAAGCCAAGCCCAACCTGACCCAAAGCGAGTTGTCGCAGCTTGCGTGAAAGCAGCTTTGAATTCGTCAAATGAGCCAAAAGCTTCCTCAATTGCAGCCAACACTTGTGTTGTTGGTTCTTGTTTTTCAGGTGATAATAATTCCCAGAAAAGGGCGTGGTTCAAATGCCCACCACCATTATTAATCACCGCTTGACGGATATCTGTTGGAATACTATCAACATCTGCCAACAAAGCTTCCAAATCATCTCCAATTTCTGGATGCTTTTCAAGCGCCGCATTTACATTTGCCACATAAGTAGCATGATGTTTATCATGGTGAATTGTCATTGTTTCTGTATCAATATAAGGCTCAAGAGCGTCATATGCATAAGGTAGTTTTGGTAAAATAATAGCCATGCTAATTACCTCTTTCATTTTTGTACCTTTATTTTATAGGAAAATAGCAGAGCTAGCAAATTATTTGACCGCTTTTTTCAAGGCATGATTAGTGATGTTCGTGAGCGATTTTTAAGATAGCAATATCAAATAAATAAGCCTTGTCATATGTCCCAGTTTTAATGGCATAATCCGTTTCAATCAACACCGCCAAAGCTTTTTTCAAGAACGGCATTGAAAGCGTACGAGAGTCACGCAAAGCAAACTTAACTTGATAAGGATTGACACGACGTCCAAGATAATCTGACAGCGCCGTTACAGTTTGTTGTTCATTTTTACCTTGACTGGCTAAAATGCTGACTTGCAAGAACATGCGAAACTGCCCTAACATAATCGCAATCAATTTGATTTCATCCTCACCTTGCAAACGCAAATCACGAATCAGCTCGCGTGCCTCATCGATTTTGCCATTCAAAACAAACTGCGTCAAGTCGAAAATATTATCCTGAAGCGTTTTTGGAATGGCTTGATTAATATCATCTGCCGTGATATGACCATCTTTTTTATAAGATTTCAAAAAAGCAATGTTTTTCAAAATCTCACTGAAATCATAATTGGATTTCAAAAGCAAAGCCTCAAAAACACCTGAATCAAAGGTCAGATTTTCTTTGTGAGCCAATTTTCGGAAATACGTTTTTAGCTCTGCTTCTTTTAATTCACTTGCTTCAAAAATCTGTGCATCACGTTTAAGAATTTTCACCAAGCGACGTTTGCCGTCTAATTTCCCTGGCGCAAAAATAATCAAGCGCGTCGTGTCCAAGGGATTTTCCAAATATACCTCAAAACGTTTGAGTGCCTTATCATCCAAATAAGACCTCTTAGTTGTCGTGATGTCGAGTAAATTATCAAAAATAACCACCTTTTGGTCAGCAAAAAATGGCAGACTTTCAAGGTCCATTTCCGCATCTTGATAATCAACCTCAGCCATATCAAAATAAGAATAAGTCAAGTCATCCTTATCATAACCAACACGTGCCATCATACGTTCTTTCAGCTGAGAAAATTGTCCCAAATCCTCACCCGTCACCACCGTAATCAAACTAAGATTTTCTTTTCGTAATTTATCAATTTCTTCGATTGCAATCATAGAAATATTATAACAAAAAACCATGAGAAAAACTCATGGTTTTAAACTGAAGAAAAAGTCTTTTCAATTCCCCTACCTCACTGTTTCGATTTTCCAGTAATTTAGTCCTCTAAAGCGGATAGCGCCTTGCTCGTCTGTGCGGTAAATGGTCATGTTTTGTACTCGGAAGCGTTCAAGCGTTTCTTGGTGAGGATGTTTGTAACGGTTATTTTGCCCTGCGGAAATCAAAGCAATTTGCGGTGAAATGTGAGCGAGAAATTCTGAACTTGATGATCCTTTTGAGCCATGATGCCCTGCTTTTAAGACATCAACTGGTAGATTGGGATAAGTTGCTATCAACTCTTGCTCGCCTTCTTCTTCCAAATCTCCTGTAAACAAGAAATTCTTACCCAAAAGATTCCCATAAAGCACCACCGAGTCATTGTTACCACCATCACCAGTCTGGCTCGGATAAAGCACTTGCAGGTGACTTCCCATAATCGGCAAAACATCACCAGCTGTTACCACGCGCACCTTGGTTTTCATGCTTGTAATTTCGCCACAAAATCTGGCTTTGTCAAACTTCCCTGACTAACCAGAATTTCACCAATTTTCACCTGCTTTGCCACCTCTAGCATATCTCCCATGTGGTCAGTATCCGTGTGCGTCAGAACTAACTGGTCAATTTTTCCAACGCCGCGACTGTTGAGATAAGGAATCAACGTTCGCTCCGCATTGCTATCCGTCAGCCGCTCCTGCCACGCGTTCTTCTCACTAAAACTCACCTTTCCGCCCACATCAATTAGCAGCGTATTCCCCTTAACATCACGCACAAAAATACTATCTCCCTGCCCAATATCAACCACCGTCACCTCGTTTTCTAGCGGATGCTTGATTTGAAAAAATAGCAGAGCTACTAAGCTGACAAGAAAAATTGCCGTTTTCTTTCGTCGCCAGCAATCATAAAGCACGCCTAACATTAAAAATAGTAGCACCAAGATACCAAGATTTGGTTTACCAAAAACAATCGGACCGCCCAAAATTGCCTTAGTGTGCTTGATAACAGTTTCCAAGAAAACAAAACAACCATTAAAACAAGTCAGTTTAACCAAGGGCGATAAAATAAAAATGATTGATAGCATTGGCAACATAATAGTGTCAAATGCCACAGAAAAAATTGCGGTCAATAAGACAGATAACGGTTGAAACACAGCAAAAAAATGAATTAACAAGGGCAAACTGGCTAATGAAATCGTCAAACTTTCCGCAATAATTTTCTGATAGCGACTAATGTCATCAAAGTTAATAAAATTGAGAATAAAAGCGTAAGTAAACGAAAGAATGCCTCCCATCGTCAGCAGAAAATTTGGCATAACTATAAAAAGAACAAACAAAGTTAAAGCCAAGTTATCTAATTTTTTAATACCAAGATTTGCAAAAGCAGATTGAATTAAACTCCGAATTACCGAAACAGAAAAGCCAGTCAGCCCCGCATAGACGAGTGAAAATGGGATTTGTAGTATGTCCACATAATCTCGGCGTAACCCAAGACGTAGAAAGAAAAAGCGGAATGCCCCCACAAAAAAGCCAACCTGCATGCCTGAAAGAGCAAAGAGGTGAATAATTCCTAAACTCGTGTAAACCTCACTCATCTCATCAAACGATTTATCCAGATAGCCAAACAAAAGCCCAGTCATATAATGTTGCATAGGAGCAGGAAAATGCTGCTGAATACTAACAATAGCCTTTCGTCGAACATCATGTAGCTTATCCCACAAAGTCGTCTTATGAACAAGTTCAACATTGTTAATCGCCGACAAATTTACCACACGATAAATACCTTCATGTTTAAGGTAAGTACGATAATCAAAACCACCAAAATTCCGCTGGGGCGTTGCTTCTTCCAAGTCCATATCACCAGATAAAACAACCGTTTGATTTAATGTTTTAAAAAAATGCTGTTCTTTCTCCGATTTCAAGGAATAAAAAATCTGATAAGTCCGCCCAGCTTCCTTACCTCGAAAGGACAGCAAATCCCCATTGACCGAAATCGTGTCAGGAATCATCTGGATTTTTGTTAAATGATCTGGTGCTGCTTGATAAGCCTGCTCTGTCTGATTAGCCTTAGTCAGAAAAAATACCGCAAAACAGGTTAAACACAAGCAAACTTGACACCAAGCCTTCCAACCATACTGTTGCCATAAAAACACCAAGGCTAGCAAGAGAAACATCAAACACCCAACCACTTTTGAAAAGCAAAAATAATAGAGCAAAATGAGCAAAAAAGCCAATTGAATTGGCTTAATGGGAAAATATTTAATCAACGGTCACCTCAGATTTTAGCTTTTCTAGTATTTTTTCTCCGATACCAGACACATTCGCTAAGTCATCAACTGATGAAAAACCACCATTAGCATCACGGTAGTCAATAATATCTTGGGCACGTTTGGCGCCAATGCCAGAAATCGTCTGGAGTTCCGCCAAAGTTGCGGTATTAAGGTTGATTTTATCTGAACTTTCTTCCTGTTGAGCGCTGCCATTTGCTTGTGAATTAGTCGTTGCAGGAGCAACATTTTCATCAACTCTTGCCACATAAATCACCGATTCATCGGTACTTTTTCAGCCAGATTCACCGACTTCTTATCAGCATCTTCTGTAAAACCACCTGCTAATTTGACCACATCTGTCACACGGCTACCGTTTGAAAGCTCATAAACCCCCTCATTTTTCACAGCACCTTTGATATCTACAAACATTTTTTGAGTCATCAGTTTGCGAACTTGAACGTTCTGTTTTTAAATCACTTGCGCTACTACTTGTCGAAAAAGTCGTGCTTAGGGCAGGTAGGTCATTTTGCGCATCCGCTGTTGTTTTTGTCACATTTAACCAAGCAAAAAATCCGATTATCATGACAAGTATTATCCCCAATACCGCTGCCAACGTTTTGTTCTCCAAAAGTTTTTCTTTTATTTCTTCAATCATCTCACTACCTCACTTTTGACATAAAAAATAGACTCATACAAGCCTTTACTTATTTATTCGAAAAAGCCCAGCAAAATCGCTGAGCTTTTGGTTCTTATTTCATTTTACGGTGCTTATCTGGATCCCAAACAAAGCTTGCAATGTAGCTAAAGAGCAATGTCAACAGAACAACGATAATCGCCACAAGTCCAAGAGGAATACGGTAAATGTAAGTTAATGGATTTGGTTTTTTGTTGGTATGATAAGTCGCATTTTCAGCATCCAAGCGATCAAATTCTGTTTGAATACGGTTTGCCACTTCTTCAATCCCTTCATCATTCATGCGTTTGATATCAGAAATGTCAACTGGATTACCAAAGTTCATATCCACACGTTCTCCAGTCAAAAGCCCTTTTAATTCCATTGGTCCTGCATAAACGACTGGCATAATCTTAACCTTCGCCATTTTAGCAATAACAGCAACCCCACCTTTAACATCGGTTGAATGACGGCTACCACTTGGAAACATCACAAGTGAACGATTGCTTTTCTTCAACATGTTAATAGGGTATTTAAGAGCTTTTTGCCCTGGATTTTCACGGTCAATCGGAAAGGCACCACACATACGAATCCACCAACCAAAGATACGGTGCGTAAATAATTCTTTCTTCGCCATGAAAATAAATTCTTTCGGACGAGCAGCAAATGCCATATAAACTGGATCCCACCAAGTACGGTGCGGTGCAACCAAGATATAGTTCTCATCCTTGCTTAAAATTTTGTCCTCATTATGATAGTGAGCATTTCCATTGATAATCCAAAGTAGGAAAACCACTAATCCTCGTAAATAAGTATAAAACACAGATTTACTCCTTTTTCTTCAAACATTCTTTAACATTGTACCATGCTTGAGCCGAAAAATCATTACCTAACTAGTGAGAAAAATTAAAATTTGCTATAATAAATATCATGATTAAATCAATTTTAAAAGCTGGCGAACGTATTGACCAGCTCTTTTCGACAGATGTCAAAATTATTCAAAATAAAGACGTGTTCAGTTATTCTATCGATAGTGTCTTGCTGTCACGTTTTCCAAAAATCCCTTCACGTGGCTTGATTGTTGACCTTTGTTCTGGAAATGGTGCCGTAGGACTTTTTGCCAGCACGCGCACCAAAGCACCAATTATCGAGGTAGAATTGCAAGAACGTTTGGCAAATATGGCAGAGCGTTCAATCCAGCTCAATCAATTAGAAAACCAAGTTCAGATGATTAATGACGATTTGAAAAATCTGCTCAAGCATGTGCCACGTTCTGGTGTTGATTTGATTCTGTGTAATCCACCTTATTTCAAGGTTTCAGAAACGTCAAAGAAAAATCTTTCTGAACACTACCTTCTTGCTAGACATGAAATTGCTACCAATTTAGAAGAAATTTGTGAGGTAGCCAGGCACGCGCTCAAATCAAATGGACGACTAGCTATGGTACATCGACCAGACCGTTTCTTAGACATCATTGATACCATGAGACAATACAATCTAGCGCCAAAACGTATCCAATTTGTTTATCCTAAAATAGGTAAAGATGCTAATATGCTCTTGATTGAAGCGATTAAAGACGGCTCTACTGACGGACTAAAAATTCTCCCACCACTCTTTGTTCACAAAGAAAACGGTGACTATACGGACGATATTTTTGAAATTTATTATGGAAAAAACGGAAGAAAAAACTAACAAAGCTTATATGTATGTTGTCGAATGTGCTGATGGCACACTCTACACAGGCTACACAACCAATGTTGAAAAGCGTATCAAAACACATAATAGCGGCAAAGGTGCAAAGTACACTAGAAGTCGCCTACCAGTCAAACTCATCTACCAAAAAAGCTTTGACAGCAAAGAAGCCGCCATGTCCGCCGAAAGCTACTTCAAACAAAAAACACGACAACAAAAGCTAGCATATATAGAAGAACACACTTCCATTTTCTGAAGTGTGTTCTTCTATCTCATTCGCTAATGTAATAATTGATAGAGAGCGCCTAATAAATTCGCATCATTACCGAAACTAGTTTTAACAATATTAGGGCGTGTTAAAACACTTTTAGTTCCTGAAAGGTCTTGTGAGCTGATCCCACCTCCAATAGCAAAAGTATGTAAATCTAAGGTAGCATGCACATTCAAAATAATAGTCGCAATGGTTTACAATAGTCTTCAAAAGTAGCTACTGCTTCTGTTTTTTTGATTGAACAGCTTTAAAAGCTATTAAGCCGTCTTTAATATCTGAATTTCCAATTATCTGATTGATTTTTTCAATCATTCCCACAGCAGACTCTAGATAGCCACTCATCTTGTCAAAACTTTGATTAGCAGGATTTAGAAGTATAAAACTTAACTCACCTGCTTGAAAATGTACACCACTGCGTAATTTCCCATTCAAAACGAGACCGCCACCAACACCAGTTCCTAAAATAATGGTTGCACCATCTGATACACCTTTCAAACTCCCCTGCCAGACCTTTGCTAAGGCTGCTGCCTTACCATCATTAAGCACCGTAGCTGGTAAATCATAATTTTCTTTAATACGCTCTTTAATATGAACATCATCCAAACAAGTCAGGACACCACCCAAATAAATGATACCATTATCAATATCTACACGGTCCGGAGCACTAAACGCCACTCTTTGAATCTGGCTACGATAAGTCAAGATAATGTCATCAATTGCTGACCAAAAATCATCTAAATCCTTAGGAGACATCACATGATTTTTCTCTAAAATCTCCTCGGAAGCACTCATCAAAGCATATTTTATATGAGTACCAGCAATATCAAAACTTAAATAACATGTCATTTCCTCACTGCTCATCTCTTAACTGACGAGCTGTCTTTCCAAAATTTGTTTCCAAGCGCGGTTCATTGACCGTAAGCCGCTAAAACCATGTTTTAAAGCAATATCTGTCAGACAATCCTTGGTTTCAATCAAACTATCACGTGCTTTTTGAGCACGAATAGTTGCTAGGTATTGCCCTAAGGTTACCCCCAAGTGAGCTTTGAAAAAGCGTGCCATATAGGAGCGAGACAGATGACAATGTTCTGCCAATTCTTCCAAACCAATGGTCTCCTGATAATTTTTCTGCAAAAAAGAATCAATCTCCTTGATACGCTCAGCAATTTGAAGGCGATTATCCTTATGAACATCAGCCACAGTATCAACCAAAAAAGAAGTCACTAAAATATCCAAAACCTGTAAAATACCTAAATTTAATTTCAGATTTTTCTGTGGACTATCTGCCTGAAAATCTCTTATAATCATCTCTAAGATATCTTGGAGATGATTATAAGCCTGCTTTTGCTGCGTTGAAAAAGTCTCTGGATGATTGATATCAAACTGACAGTGACTAATATCTTCATATTGACCAACCAAAAATGGATAAGGATAGGTAATCGTCAGAGCCAACTCAGGCTCTTCCTTATAATTCAAAACACGAATGCTGTGAATATCCTGAGTATTAACCACTAAAATTTGACCTGATTGGGTTTGAAAATTTTCACCTGCAATGTAAAAATGATCAATGGATCCTTTTGAGGTATAGCTTAATTCAACAGCCCTATGCCAATGCGGCTCAATATAGGCAGGCGACTGCTCATTGTGAACATATAAAAATGACAATAAGCCTTGATTAGGGTTGACCACTTCATGCTGACACGTTTCCAAGAAAGACCTCCTGATAGGAAAGAAACTCGCTTTCCAACGAGTTCTTCTCTGATATTATTTGTGTATATTATGCACTCTGACATAATGCACAAGCGCATAAATTGTTATAAGTGCAAAGCCAATAGCTGAAACCAATAAGGTGTTGCTCGCTTCAGAACCAAAGAAAGCCGATAGAGCTCCCATAACCGTAGGAGAGACAAAACAACCAACATTCACCATAACTAGAACAAGTGTTGTTGCTAAGTTAACAGAATTTTGAGGTGCTGCCCAACCAAGCCAGTTGTACATATATGGTACCGCAAATCCAAAACCAATACCAGTAATAACCATAGATAACAGTAAAATAACTAAATTTTGTGAAAATGCTGTCAGCAGAAAACCTAAAGTGACTAGAAAAAAACCAAGTGGAAAAATTTTATCACGCAATTTTTTAAAGAAGAAACCAAAGGTAACCCCAATAGGGATACCCACCAATGTCGAAAAGCCTGCTACCATAGCTGCTGTCGAAGTAGTACCGATACCATTTTCTACAATCATAGTTGGTAATTTATAGCTCATCGGTAAATACAGCATGAAAATAAAGAACATCAAAATAGCGATAAGAATGACTTTACCATTGATTGATTGCTTTTGCTTATTTCCATTTTGATTACCAAATTGAGTAGTTTCTCTTTTCAATGGCACAAATAGCGTAAATAAAATAAGAGATGGGATAACCAGAAAATAAATAACAAAGCTGCATGCCAACTAATCGTAACCAAATAACTGACTAAAAAAGAAGATACCGCCGCACCAATACTGCTCATAACATTTTGGAAACCAAGCATAGAGGCGCGTTCTTCCTCATCATCAACATAAAATTGAGGAATCAAACTGACTGCTAGAGAGTTAAAAAGTCCAATTCCTGCTCCGAGTAGAAAACGCGAAATCAAAATTGGCGTAAAAGCCACAGCATACATTGGAAACGTTCCAGCTAACAAGGTAATAACCAAACCAATCAATATAGTCAATTTTTGTCCAAGAGCACGTATCAAAAACGGACTGACAAACAAACCAACCATAATTCCAAAATTTGGAATAGTAGATAGTGTCTCAACACCACTTTGACTGACACCGGGAAAAGCATTATACATAAGTGGTAAAGCTGCTGAAATCTGGGGTGCAATCATTAAAAAGAGAGAAATAGAGAGCAGAGAGATTTTAAAAGATAGTTTATCTTTTACTGGTTTCATAACGAAATCCTCCTAGAGTATAAAATATGACTGGTTTAACAGATTTGTAACGTAACTTCTGCTAAGCTTTTCTTACTTTTTATTATAACGAGTTAACAGAGTTTACAAAATAACAAGAGTTCCCAGAAAAAGGCGTCTAGTAACCTTTTTCTATATCATAAATAGGTTACTAGACGCCTTTTTTTAGATAAGATAGTGCTAGAATTTTACTCATTTTTAACCTAAAATCGTAGTGTCTTAAAAATAGATTTAGAAACGAGGTCTTACAAAATGACGATCAAACAAGAGGTTTTAGAAGCTGCGAAAACATTAAGTGCACTTTTTAAAGAAGGTGATGATAAACGTGACGCCGGACTGCCACATGATATTCCTGAGGTTGAACGTTTTGACAACATCGCCTATGGTCCTAAAGAAAAATGGAATCTCCTAGATATTTACCTTCCTAAAAAACGTATAGACAAGGTTCCTACTATCATTAATATCCACGGTGGGGGATGGGTCTATGGTACCAAGGAAACCTATCAATTTTTTGGACTTAGCTTAGCTAAAGAAGGTTTTGCTTTTGTTAATTTTAACTACCAACTAGCACCTGAAGTCGAATTTCCTGGAGAACTCGATGATGTCAACCGTGCTGTACACTGGGTTGCTAGCCACGGTAGCGATTATGATATAGATTTAAATAATATTTTCATCATCGGTGACAGTGCTGGCGGACAAATGGCGGTGCAGTATTTGACTATCCTCACCAATAATACTACCGTCAAAAATTTGGCTACGACAAACCTAACATGTCAGTGCGTGCAGCTGCTATTAACTGCGGAGCTTCTTTCCTCAACCTTCCTGGTACTATTGAAGGTGCCCCAAAGGCTTACTTTACCGATACTGTTTTAGAAAATAAAATGGATATGCTGCTAACCGAAAAATATATCACACCAGCCATACCACCTTTATTCCTCACAACCGCTAATCAAGATTTTATTCGTGATTGTACTGTCAGACTAGATGGTTTCCTGCGTGCTAAGCATATTGAACACGAATTTCGTACCTATGGAACCCCTGAAGAACCAAAAGGACACGTTTTTAATTACAATATTAAAGATCCTATTGCTACTGCTTGTAACTTGGAAATATTAGCATTTTTCAAACAGTACATTGCTTAATATCAATTACCTCTGCTAGAATAGCGGAGGTTTTTTACCTGTATTCAAAAACACACCCTGTCATCACAGAGTGTGTTTTATGATTATCTTTCCCCTTTATTACGGATAACAAATCCTGTTTTCTTTTCGCTTGATGTGCGATGTGGGCGTTTGTTATCTTTGTTTTGGAAATCACGTTTGTTCTTAGATGACGTACGTTTGAAATCACGATAGCTGTTATTATCTCGGTCATCACGTTTTCTGTCTGAACGTCCACCACGGCGATTATCACGACCGCGACCATTGCCACGACCACCCTTGCGGTTATTAAAGCCACCACCTGATGGTTTAAATGGTAATGGTTTTTCACGAGCAATTTCCACTTTTGGAAGCGTATCTGGATCTTTAACGGTCAAGTTCAAGATGTACAATGCTAATTCTTCTGGTGTAAATTCTGCTGCCAATTTAACGGCATCACCTTTGAATTTGTCAAAGTTTGCACGAATCGCTTCATCCGCAAAATCACGTTCAATTTTCTTAAGCGCAACTTTTTTCTTCGCTTTAAAGGCTTCATCAGCAGTCGCTGGTTTCAAGCCTTTCATGCGTTTTTTCGTCAATTTTTCAATAATTGACAAATATCCCATTTCGTTTGGTGCCACGAAAGTGATTGATTGACCATGTTTCCCAGCACGTCCAGTACGTCCAATACGGTGAACATAGCTTTCTGGGTCTTGTGGAATATCGTAGTTATAAACATGTGTGACCCCTGAAATATCAAGACCACGTGCTGCAACGTCAGTCGCAACCAAGATGTCAATATTGTCATTCTTAAAATCACGAAGAACACGGAGACGTTTACCTTGGTCAAGGTCACCGTGAATACCTTCGGCACGATAGCCACGTAATTTCAATCCACGTGTCAATTCATCCACACGACGTTTTGTACGCCCAAAGACAATTGACAATTCAGGTTGGTCTACGTCCATAAGACGTGTCATTGTATCAAATTTATCTTGTTCTTTAACGCGAATATAGTATTGGTCAACAAGATCAGTAGTCAATTCTTTAGCAGCAACTTTAACGTGTTCAGGGTTTTGCATAAATTTCACCCCAATACGTTTGATAGCTTCTGGCATCGTCGCTGAGAAAAGAAGGGTTTGACGTGTTTCCGGAACACGACTAATAATGGCTTCAATATCTTCTAAGAATCCCATGTTAAGCATTTCATCTGCTTCATCAAGGATTAATGTTTCAACATGGTCAAGTTTCAAAGCTTTGCGTTTAATCAAGTCAAGCAAACGCCCTGGTGTTCCCACTACAATATGAGCTCCTGAACGAAGTGCCTTAATTTGTTTTTCAATGCTTGACCCACCGTAAACGGAACGGACTTTCACACCTTTTTCACGACCAAAACGAAACAATTCTTCTTGTCCTTGAACAGCCAATTCACGTGTTGGCGCAATAACCAAGGTTTGAACAACATTACGATTTGTATCAATTTTGTTCAAAGTTGGCAAGCCAAAGGCAGCTGTTTTCCCTGTTCCAGTTTGTGCTTGTCCGATAACATCCTTACCTTCCAAAGCCAAAGGAATCGTTAATTCTTGGATTGGAGATGGCTCAACAAAGCCTGCTTTTTCTACGGCAGCAAGGATATTTTCCGATAAGTTAAGTTCTGTAAATTTCAAATTTTTCTCTTTTCTAAAAGGCAGTGCGAAGCTGCCTTATTAAACTTTAATCGTTGTTTAACAACTTATCTAGTTTAACACATTCCAAGTTAAAAAGATAGGAAACAATTTCATTTATTAAAATAACACGTTTTCATAACTTCTATTGAAAGTTCTAAAATGAAATTAGTCACTTGAGTGTATCAAAAAACATCTCAGAGAGATATAATTGTAATCACCACAACGACAAGTCACATTTATTGAATACTGGATTAACAACTATTCCAAAAAAGTGCTTGATTATCACTCTCCTAGAGAGTTTTTACAAAATGGCTAATTTAGACTTGAAATTTGGTTTCACAACTTCTATCATTAGAATTTTCTGTAAAAGACTATTTTTCTTAGTCGTTTAAGGTTTCTTTAAGTCTTCTCTGATAAGATATGGATATCCTAAAACTTTTCTTTTTCATAATCTCAAAAAGATAGTCCTGATTCGTCGGGGCTGTTTTTGTTTTAACTCCTAAAAAGTCTGAGCACGCAAGTTCAGACCTTTATTTATTTTTATCTTAGCATGAAGAACGACAAAAGAAGTTGAGCACTTTCTCAACTCCCTCTGTCTTTATTACATTTTTTCTTCTAGTTCAACATCTGGGTATTTATCCGCAAACCAGCGAAGCGCAAAGTCGTTTTCAAAAAGGAAAACAGGTTGGTCAAAGCGGTCTTTAGCCAAGATATTTCGACTTGATGACATGCGTTCATCAAGGTCTTCTGGTTTAATCCAACGAACAGTCTTTTTACCCATTGGTGTCATTACCACTTCGGCATTGTATTCATTTTCCATACGGTGTTTGAACACTTCAAACTGCAATTGACCAACAGCACCAAGCATGTATTCGCCAGTTTGATAATTTTTATAAAGTTGGATAGCTCCTTCTTGCACCAATTGTTCAATTCCTTTGTGGAATGATTTTTGTTTCATGACGTTTTTAGCAGCTACTTTCATGAACAACTCTGGTGTGAAGGTTGGTAACGGTTCAAATTCAAATTTATTTTTACCGACTGTCAACGTATCCCCAACTTGGTAAGTTCCTGTATCGTAAACCCCGATAATATCACCAGCAACGGCATTTTCAACATTCTCACGTGATTCTGCCATGAATTGTGTCACGTTTGACAATTTCACTGATTTTTTCGTACGTGCTAAATTCACGCTCATGCCACGTTCAAATTCACCTGAAACGATACGCACGAAAGCAATACGGTCACGGTGTCGTGGGTCCATATTTGCTTGGATTTTAAAGACAAATCCTGAAAAATCTTTATCGTAAGGGTCGATTTCATTACCTTCTGTTGTTTTATGTCCATGGGGTTCTGGCGCAAATTGTAAGAAAGTATCTAGGAAAGTTTGCACCCCAAAGTTTGTAAGGGCAGAACCGAAGAATACTGGTGTTAAATCACCAGACAAGATAGCTTCTTCTGAAAATTCATTTCCTGCTTCTTCTAACAATTCAACATCTTCCAAAACTTGTTGGTAGAATGGGTTGTTAGCAAATAATTCATCACCATCTTCAAGTGCTGCAAAACGTTCATCGCCTTTGTAAAGTTCCAAACGTTTGTTGTACAAATCGTAAAGCCCTTCAAATGATTTTCCCATCCCAATTGGCCAATTCATTGGATAACTTGCAATACCAAGCACTTCTTCCAATTCTTCCAAAAGGTCAAGTGGTTCACGACCATCACGGTCAAGCTTGTTGATAAAAGTAAATACTGGAATATTACGGTGTTTAACAACTTCAAACAGCTTTTTCGTTTGTGCTTCAATACCTTTGGCAGAATCGACAACCATAACCGCAGCATCTACCGCCATAAGAGTACGGTAAGTATCTTCAGAGAAGTCCTCGTGCCCTGGTGTATCAAGGATATTGACACGTTTTCCAGCATAATCAAATTGCATTACTGATGAAGTAACGGAGATACCACGTTGCTTTTCAATATCCATCCAGTCAGATTTAGCAAAGTTCCCTGTCTTTTTCCCTTTTACGGTACCAGCTTCACGGATTTCTCCACCAAAATAAAGTAATTGTTCTGTAATTGTCGTTTTACCAGCATCTGGGTGACTGATGATAGCAAACGTACGACGTTTTTTTAATGTCATCTTGAATTGTCATTTTATTTCCTTATTAATCTTAATTATCTTCTTTATATAAACGTATCACCTAATCTTTAGTGACTACATTGGTCCACTCCTTTTCTGCCATACAAAAAATAGAGTCATGGGACTCATAACTCTATTATTATAACGAAAAGTGGCTCTATTTCAATATTTCCCCACGGTGTGCTCCTCAGAAACCGCAAAATAATTGATTAAGAGAATACTACACATACAAAGACTGCCACCATAGTGCTCCATGATATTGATAAAGAAAGTTATCAAAAAGAGCATCGTATGGAATAGTGTCAGTTTCTTCCCTCTCAACTGTGCAATGAGAAAAATTGGATACAGTAGAAATAGAAAAATTCCCTGACGTAATAATGAATCAATATAAAAACTATCATCGTACATCGGATGCCCATTTATTTCGGTAAAAGTTGGGATATTTCGTGGCAACCAATCAACACCGAAATGCTGCAAATACGTATGTCCGATATTCAATCTTCCTGAAAACAAATGATTCAATGTTGCATAAATGGTACTATCACCATTGTAGAAGTATGGAAGCCCTAGCCCCAAACCAAACATCACAATCACCAGTGGAATAATCACAGAACCGGAAACCTGATACTTTAGTAATAATGGTTTCAAAAAATAGCAAAGAATGATGACTCCTGCAATTAAAAATGTTGTCCTTGAGTCGGTAATCGCAAAAATCAACAAGGAAACAAGCAACATGACCAATCCTGCTCTAGCTTTACGTCTCTTTCTAACCAAGGAAAAATCAAACAACAAACCAACTAAATACATTCCCAAAGAATTTGGGTGCATAAAACCATAAGAATGCCTAATCAAATCTTTGTCAACTCGATACATGGTCATATCAGAAATAATATGACTATTGTAAGCAAAGAGCACTAAGATTGCTACAATCAGCTTAAAGTAGAAAATCGCTGTCATCAACCGCTCATCATCTTTATCAACACTCGCTGATAACAAAAACAAGGTAACCATGGACAAATCATCAACGTTTGTTTCCAGATAATTAGACATTGGCAATAAAATCAAGAAAGCTAGTGCAAAAATCCCTGCTAAAATCTTCTCTATTGACCAACCCGAACGCCAAAAACTCCACAAATACATAGCAAATCCACCAACAATGGCAAGACTTGACATCAATAAGAAAAATGGTAAAGGAAACGGATAACGTTTCAAAAACCAAGCTAGAAATAGCAAACAAAACTCAAGAAAATACAAGGCTCGATAAAGAAACCTTGCAAATGACTCTTCAGTCCTAAATACTTCCTTTAACCTTAATATCTCCACAGTAATCTATTTCTCCAGTGCTTCAACAATTTTAACTAATTGCATTGAGTTGCTTCCCTTCAATAAAATTTGGTCAGCTGGTTGTAATACTTTTTGAATAGTTTCAAGCATGGCATCAAATTGATTCTCATCAGCTGTTTTCTTGAAATAATAAACTTTTCCAATTGGAACATTTGACTAGCAAGTTGTGCCAATTCAGCAATGTCTTCCCCATAGAAAATGAGTGTATCTAATGTTTCAGGTGACAAGCTCATAATCATGCGTTTATGAAGCTCAACAGATTGCTCACCCAATTCTTTCATGTCAGCAAGCACAGCTATTTTTTTACCGCCCTCATTGGCAGGAATTTTAGAAAATGTCTCTAAAATCAAGCGCATTGCCGTTGGATTAGCATTGTAAACATCTGACAAAATATCAGCACCATTGGCTGCTTTTTTCCATTCCGTACGATTGCGTGTTAATTCAATTGTCTCAAGAGCCTCGACAATATCGTCATCAGAAATGGCTAATAATTTACCAACATAAGCTGCTACCATGGCATTAGTCGCATTGTATTTTCCAGGCACAGGTAGGGTAATTGGACGGTCAATCACATTTGTCGTAAAGGTCAACGATTCCTTACTTTCTTGCAAATCTTTCACAAAAATTTCTGCGCCGTCACCAAAACGAATAACCATTTGGCTTTCAGGTAAATAAGGATCCACGATTGTGTCAGCTGGCGCAATCAAAATGCCATCTGAATCCATGCCATCAACAATTTGCAATTTACCTTCTGCGATTTTCTCACGACTACCGAAAAATTCCAAATGAGCTTCACCAATCAAAGTCACCACACCGATATGTGGTTTTGCAAGTTCTGACAACAGATGAATGTCACCCATATGATCTTGCCCCATTTCAAGGACAATTTTCTCCGTATCATCTGGCATATGAAGTGCTGTATATGGCAAACCAATTTCGTTATTGTAGTTGCCTTGTGTTTTATAAGTCTTGTATTCTGTTGATAAAACCGCAGCAATCATATCTTTGGTTGTCGTTTTACCATTTGACCCTGTCACAGCAATGACATCAACACGCTGTTTCTCAAGATAATAGCTAGCTAGCGCTTGAAATGCCTCTAGGCAATCATCAACCAGATGTATGGATGACCAGCTACTTCACGTTCTGAAAAAGTCGCAACAGCACCATTTTCAAAGGCAGTTTCAATAAACTCATGCCCATCACGCGCACCTTTTAATGGTAAAAATAAATCCCCTTTTTCAATCTTACGACTGTCAAATTCAATTTGTCGCAGGGGAACGTCATCAAACTCCGAAATAGTATTTTTAGCGCCAACAACCTTGGCGACTTCATGCAATGTTAATTTCATATTGAATCCTTCATTAAAAATCTAGTGTTAACGCCTTTTATTATACCACATTTTAGCAATCATGCAGGGATTTTTATGGTACAATTATAATTGCAAAGCTTGTTTTGCACAGAGTAGATGATTTGCGTTAAGTGTGTGTGAATGGGATGTTGTCACACAACGAAGCAATTTGCGCGGTGAATCATTGCATCCGCTGTTAAATTTTTTTAACAGCTCCAGTTTTATGTTTTAAAAGGAGCAGAAAATGAATTTATTTTTCAAAACACCCAAACTCACCCTTAAGCGTTTGGTTAGCCTAGCTATGCTAATCGCGCTTGCTTTCATCGTTGGGAAATTTTCAATTCCCGTCATTCCACAACAATTAGTTATCAGTTTGACGTTCATTGTCAACACGATTATCGGAATGATTGGCGGTCCTATTTGGGGATTTATCAGCCTAGGTATTCTTGATGTGGTTGATACCTTATCATCAAGTAGCGCTGGTAATTTCATCATTTGGTGGACACTTATGGAAGCAATTCAGGGCTTTTTCTATGGTCTTTTCTTTTATAGTAAGCCACTAAGCTGGTCAAGCAAAAAAGACTGGCTACACGTAACAATCGCAACTGTGGTTATCATGCTGATTAGCACCTTTATCCTCACACCACTTCTGATTCAGATATACTTTGGCGTGCCATTCTGGGCACAATATCTGGCAGGACGTTGGTTAAAAGTCTTTGAAATTCCACTACGAATCATTATTACCATGCTTGTCATTCCGAGGTTACAAAAGATACCCGAATTACGCAAGCTTGCAAATCTATAACTAAAAAGCCTCAGAGAGTTATCCCATCTCTGAGGTTATTCATATCTAAAAAGCGCCCCAATTGTTAGATTTATCGTCTAACTTTTGGAGTGCAGCTTTTTTTAAATCAAATGGCTTTCGCGTTTTTCAAACATTTCTTTAGCTAATTCAACCAATTTTTCAATCAAATCAGAGTAAGCGAGTCCCATGTTTTCCCAAAGAAGTGGATACATTGACCATTGTGTGAAACCTGGCATTGTATTCAATTCGTTAAGGTAAACATGACCATCTTCTGTCAAGAAGAAATCACAACGTGACAAACCACATCCACCGATAGCACGGAAAGCTGTTGTTGCATAGCCACGCATTTCTTCCATAATGCTGCTATCGATATGCGCTGGAATATCCATAGTAATTTTATTGTCGATATATTTAGCATCGTAATCATAGAAAGCAACGTCTTTAACAACTTCACCAGGTAATGTTGTTTGCACATCAGCATTTCCCAAAATCCCAACTTCGATTTCACGCGCATTGACACCAGTTTCGATAAGAATACGGCTATCGTATTTAAGGGCGAGGTCAATAGCTGAGCGGAGCCCCTCTTCATCATCAGCTTTTGAAATTCCTACTGAAGACCCCATGTTGGCTGGTTTAACAAAGACTGGGTAAGTCAATTTTTCATTTACTTCAGCAACCGCTTTTTCAAGGTCAGCCCCTTCAACATAAGTCACGTAAGCAACAAGTGGTACACCTGCAGACTCAAGAACGTGTTTTGTTGAAATTTTATCCATGGCAACACTTGATGACAAGATGTTAGTTCCAACGTAAGGCATTTTAAGAATTTCAAGGAAGCCTTGGATTGAACCGTCTTCTCCCATTGGTCCATGAAGAACAGGGAAAACAACTGCTCCTTCTTCATAAATATCACTTGGTTTAATTTTTTGACTTTCAACGACAGTAGCGTTAGTCATTAATTTTTCATCATCGGCTGGTTTGCTTGAAAATTCTTGTGTCTTAATAAAATCACCAGATTGTGTGATGAAGTAAGTTTTCACAAAGAATTTGTCATAATTAATCGCACGCATGACACTCTCAGCTGATAAAACAGATACTTCACGCTCCGCAGAACGTCCACCATAAAGTAAAACAAGCGTTTCTTTTGCCATAAACTTTAATTACCTGAACAGAAAAAAGATACCAAGTTAAGGTCACTTAATACATTTTTCAACAAGCCGAGCATGAACCAAAAACAGCCCCAAACCCAACTCAAGTTCAATTCCTTTTCTATTACAATTTCCTACCTATCATACCACAAAAGAAGCTTCCTTTCAAACACCTACAGCCATAAGATGGAAGAAAAGATGACAAAGGATGAGGGGATGTAAATAAGATACTTTTACAAATAATTCTTAAAAAAATCTATTGTTGCTTTCCAAGAAATAACAGAATCTGATAACAAATTCTCTTTTAAAATCTTAGTGTACCGCTGATTAGGTTGATAAGCAATTGTTAGCATATGACCTCCATTGTTCAATAAAATAGACTTTACCAATCCATTTTTTCTCTTCTGCAACTGCTTCTCTAATAGTTTTATTGAAAACTCTGTATTCCAAATTTCATCAGATTTCTCACCTATCATTAATACATTAGCTCCTATCTCTTTCGCCTTAATCAAGCTACTGAGTTCATAATCACTAAACTTTTGTCCTAAAAATTTTTTCTTTAAAAAATTCTCTGATACTAAATTTTGTATAAGGTAGTTCTTTATTCTGATATGTCCAAGAAGAGTGTTTAGAATTTATCCTGCCTTTTAAACCTTCTAATATGGCACAAGAGGGGGAATTGACAACAAGGCACCTAATTTGTGAAAAAAGACTTGCTGCAACCAAAGATAACTCCGCACCTTTAGAACGACCATATAAACCAATTCTATTTTCATCTACAATTTCTAAATTGGCTAAATAATCTAAATTCTCCTTTACAATTTCCAAAGGTATTCGATCCAAATACCTGCTTATTCCCCTAAGACCAAAATAAGCAACCGCTAAAGTTACAAAACCTCTACTTGCCAACAACTGAGCTATATTTTGTGCTTTTTCTATTCGACCATCACTACCACTAAATACAATGATTGCTGGTAAATTTTGAGCATTGCTAGGATAAAATAATCTTGCTTGATATCTTGAAGAAATAATCGTTTCATGCGAAATCTCTGGTAACTGATAATAGCGTTTGAAGATTTTTTCAGCTATTTTTTTACTTTTAGAAAAAAATTTCAATTTTTACATAAAAACTGTCATAAACAGGAATATCCCTAACGTCTTCCAACAAATGATTTTTCTTTGATTTTTAAAGGTCTACAAGAAAAAAATAATCCCATATCAATTTTACCTACATAATCTCCTTCTAGAGATATACAATTATTAACAGAAACTACCCCATTATCGTCAGCTTGATATTTTGCCCAAGCATACCAAGGTGTTTCAGAACCTATTCTCATCGGCGCATTAATATTATAATAATCCAGTAAGGTCATATGAACATCAATAATCTGATTTGGTTTTAATTGATTAATCATAATATCGAATTTATCATCAGCTAATAGACTTTCACTCTTCAAATTTATTTTGATCGTTTTCTTCACTAACTTCCTCATCTCCCTTCCAGTAATCATGATTATTTGTACTTTCCCATACATTTTCAATAGTTTTCATCAATTCTAAAACCTCATTTAAAAATTCTGCTGAATAGGAGGCTAAAATACTATAAATTTCTTTTTCTAAGTAGCTTTGTTGCAAATCATGTTGTTGGACGACGTCACACCCAGTATTCGTTAAATATAGTGAATGAGTATTGGAAGTTTTATTTTTCGTTTCTTTCATTAAAAAACCTTTTTCACTTAGTTTATTAACCATCTGAGTAACTGCACTTCTAGAAATTTGCTTTTTTCTAGCTATCTCGGATAGATATTTTGGCTTTTCTTTAGCAATAAATACCAAAAAATGAACCTCAGTTATAGATAGTTCTGGATACTTTTCCATTTTGTGCTGTCTTTTTTCTAAACGGTTATAACTTTTAATAAAAGCAGACAGATGTTTATTAATATTTTCCAAAATTTTCCTCATCTCCTTTGTTAAGTAACTTAATAAAATTTTACTATGTTTTTAAAAAATATACAAGCAAAAAAGCAGCTTCACGCTGCTTTTCTTACATCCTACAATTCTGTTCGGTTTTCTATGGCACGAAGTAGGGTGACTTCGTCGGCGTATTCGATGTCTGAGCCAACAGCCAGTCCACGTGCTAAACGTGTTACCTTGATTCCTGCTGGTTTTAGGACACGTGAGATATACATAGATGTTGCTTCACCGTCTGCGGTTGCATTAGTTGCAATAATCACTTCATTGACCTCACTATCCATTAAACGTGTAATCAATGATTTCAAATTAATATCATCTGGTCCGACACCGTTCATTGGTGAAATCAAGCCATGCAAGACATGGTACAAGCCATGATACTCTTGAATTTTTTCCATGGCAGATACGTCTTTTGAATCTTCAACCACTAAAATAACGGAACGGTCACGAGTTTCATCTGTACAGATATTACAAGGGTCTTCATCTGTTAAATTCCCACAAACGGAACAATAAGTCAATTCACGCTTAGCTGCCAATAAATTTTTGGCGAATTCATTCACATCTTCATCTGACATTCCAATCGTGTAGAAAGCCAAACGTGTTGCTGTTTTTATACCAATTCCTGGTAATTTTGTAAAACTATCAATCAGCTTTGCGATAGGCGTTGGATAAAGCATTGTCATTCTCCTTTAACAAAGTGACGAGCCGACTACTTCCTCGGCCGACTCGCTTTCATTATCAATTATTGATTAACATAAGTTGACATGTACAAATTAATAATATCACGTGCAATGTATTGGTTGGTATGATTATCTGAACTTGTCAAATGCGGAATGATAACTGCAACAGCGATATGTGAATCATCACTTGTTGAATAGTCATAGGCAAGGACACTCAAGTTAACTGTCGTTACAGCATTACCGTTAGCATCAACAGCATAAGTTTCGGCTGTACCTGTTTTACCAGCGATAGTGACTGTTGAACTCTTCATATAAGTACCTGTTGCATAAGCACTACTACTATTTACCACTTGATAGAACCCTTGTTGCAAAAGGTCCATATCATCGTCTGAAATGTTGATTTGATTAAGCACATTTGTTTCAATCGTTTTACCTAAAGTTCCAATGCCAGCTGTACCATCATTGTCATAGATACTATCAACCAAATGTGGTGCAATACGTTTCCCACCATTAGCAACTGTTGCTGCATATTGTGCCAACTGCATTGGTGTGTATGAGTCATACTGACCAAATGCTTCGGTTAGGACATTACCAGCAGAATAATCATCCGAAATGTAACCAGTAGTATTTTCTGGAAGGTCAATTCCTGTGCTTGTTCCCATTCCATATTCGGCATAGGCAGCACGCAATTCTTCCATCGCTTCTTTCATACCTGTGGTTGCTAGAGACATGCCTGAATAGTATTCTTGTCCCATCATTTTAAGAGCAACTTGCACCATATAGGTATTTGATGAGTATTCAAGCGCTTGAACAGCTGTGATGTTTGTTGAACCGCTGCCTGTAAACCATGATGTAATCGCTGAAGAACCAGCAATATTGATTGATTGGTCAGCGATAACTTGGTTCCCTGAAATAGCATCTGATTCCCAACCAGCTGTCAACGTTGCTGCTTTCACAACTGACCCTGGAACAAAAATATCATTAATAGTACCAAGGGCATCAAGAGTAGTTGTTGATGAACCTGTTTCATGAGAGAGACCAGCCATTGCTAAAATGGCACCTGTCTGCGGATTCAAAGCAACTGCATAAGCTCCTTCTGAATAGGTTGCATAACCATCAGCAATATCAGCACTGTAATACTGATTTAAAATACTTTCAACACCAGCTTGGAAATCTGAATTGACTGTTAATTTTAGATTTTGGCCTGCTTTTCCTTCGCTTGTCACTTCATCTGAAACCACATTACCATTTTTATCAGTTGTAATTTCACGAACGGTATGCGTTCCTTGAAGGTATTCTTCGTATTCTTTTTCAAGATAAGACGTTCCAACACGGTCGTTCAAAGAATAACCTTTTGCCAAGTAATCGTCCGCTTCTTCTGCTGGTAGACCAGAGTGTTTCGATGAAACCGTACCAATAATTGAAGCAAGAGAGCTTGTTGGCGTTTCACGGTCCCAGTCGGTTGCGATTGAAATTCCTGATAATTTAGACTGATTAGCTGTGATATAGGCAATCTGTTCTTCCGTTAAGTCGCCAGTCGTCAAATTAACCGTGCTAAATGTTGAAGCAGCATTCATTTGACTAAAGATATAAACCAATTTTAGTTCATCTTCAGAGTAGTTAATTTCATCATCAGTTACCGCATTAATCGCATTTGCGTAAATTTCTGATTCGGTCAAATTGTTACCGTAACTATCATATTTTTCATCATCAGGCAAACTCTTGACCACTGCTGCGTAAGTATCTGAATCCGCCAAATAATAATCTTTTTTCTGACGTGTCGTAACATTTGTCTCTGTAAAAGTCACTAGAGTTGATAATTTTGCCGCCAATTCTTTCATTTCTTCAGCTGTAATCGTATTACTACGAGTAAAAGCAACTACTTGCTTGACAGTATTAGAAACTAATAAATTACCTGCAGCATCATAAATTTCCCCACGAGGGTTTGATGTTGTTACTGTATAAGTTGTTGACGAATTTAATTTCTCATCATAAAACGATTTATTCAAAATTTGCATTTGAGCCAATCTCAAAATGATAATTGAAAAAAGGACTACGATGACTGAAAAAATCAAATAAATACGTTTCGTCATACTAGTTGGCTTTTTATCAATTTTGAACTTACGTACTTTTTTTTCGGTTGTTTTTTTGGCAAATTTTAGCTTGCTCAATCTCTTCTTAAATGACATTCTTTCCTCACAATTAAAAGCTTTGAGTTCTATTTTATCACAATTTGCTTAAAACAGAGTGACACAACCTATAAAACTTTGATCTTTTTTATTTTGAAAATTCCCCCACCATAAAACTCTTGAAAATAAAAAAAGGGAGTGGAACAAATAAAATTTCCAGTGGAGATTTTAGTCATAAGTCTAGAATAGGCGAATCGGTAATTTCGAAAAAATTCGATTTCTCAGCAAAACTTAATTTCTTGTTGCTGACCTAAAACAGACCGTTTTTGACACTTACTTCGTAAGTTTTATTTCCCGATTATCAAGGTTCCCCGAACTTGATAACTCACCTCCGCATGGCTCGAAAGATTTGGACACTCTTTCGAGGTGGGAGATAGAGTCAAGTGAAGATTGACATCAAAAAAGGGTTGTAAAAGCTGATTTATCAGCATATTAGAACCCACTCAACGGCGATTGATTGCTCAAACAATTGAAAATTGTTTGAGATTGGAAATCTAGCTTGCAAAGCAAGCGCCAAAAAGTACCTAATCAATTGTGCATGGGAAACTCTAAGTTGACTAAAGTGGGTAATCGCTGTTTAAATATTTCTTGATAGCGACCTTCAACAATCTATCCCCAGATTGTTGAAATCCAAACTACTGCGTCTTGTAAGTTAAAGAAGCTGGGCACTTTGTCCCAACCTCTTAATTTTCTTTTGAAGTGACTGAAAAATCTACACCGACTTTGTCTCGTAGGAATTTCCAAAGGTAGTAAGCAATGTAAAAGTCAATACAACCATGGACAAGAGAACCAAAGCCAATCAGCCCAACTAGTGACCAAACATAAGCTGCACCAGTTTGTGCCCCTGCAGTCAAAACTAAAACAACGATGAATTCTGCCAAGCCATGCAAGAAATTCAAGAACAGAGCCAAAAGAAATGTTGATAAAGGTTTCTCAAGCAAACTTGGACGTTTTTGAATCAAGATAGCTCCCACAACAGCAAATAACAAATGAGAAACAGCACGCAAAACGATAACAATCGGAAAACCCGCCAATAAGAAACCTAAGCTTGTTCCTAAAGCAACTAAAACCGCAACTTGCGGTGAAATAAACATTGCCATAAAAACGGGTACGTGACTTGCTAGTGTAAACGAAGCAGGTCCAATAACCACTTTAACTGGCATAACCATTGGAATCAGAATCCCAAACGCAACCAAAATTGCTGTAAAAGCAAGAGATTTTATCTGATTTCGTCTCATAATAACTCCTTTATGATATCTATCAAAACCTTGATTTACCAACCAAGGCACTATCAGCTTCTTAAATGTTATCGATAAAAAAAGCCTATTGACATTATTTAGACTAATTTCCCCAAGAACAACCATCCTAGAGCCACTAATTAGTCTTGCCTATTATAAATAAAAAAGAACAGGTGTCAAGACACCTGTAACTGTTTAGTTAGACTTCAAAAGTAAGCCTTTATCTAATAACATTTCCTTGATATCTTCAAAATCATCTTTTGAATGACAAGAAAGCGTATGTGTGTGAATCCCATGTGTTAGCGAAGATAAAAGTGTCGCATTAGAATGTTCAACCTTATCCATAAAATTGGCAATATCTTCGTCGCTTCTTATATCAAGCGGCGCTGTTAACATACCATAAACAGGATGTTCAACTTCAACATCAACCACAATTCCACCATTAGCAACAATGCTGTCCAATTCTTCTTTGGTTCTTTCAGGACCATGTTGACAAGCAATTTTCCCGATAAATTGGTGCGAATAAAGCGCTTGTGACATCACATAACCTTTAGGTGTCGAAATCACGTCATGATTAGCTGCTCTCAACAGAGCAACATCACCAACAATAATTTGGCGACTAACACCAAGCTGCTAGCTAAAGAACTGGCTGAAATGGGAACTTGCGTTTGGCTCAAAATATCGATAATTTTTTGACGACGTTCTGCTGCTTTCATAAAAGCCCCCTTCAAATATAATCCTTACTATTAATCATACCATAAATTTTCAAAAAAACGTCCACTAGATACTCACACAATAAAATTTAGCATTTTTTCAAAAAATGATTAAATTGTGAAAGGAAAAACATCTCAAAGCACACAAGGAGTGTTTAGTTCGTGTCACTAACTTTTTCTGTGCTATGCTATAATAAAGCTATAAAAAATTTATCTTGTTATAAGCAACTCAGCCATTCTGCGGGAGAATAAAATGGAGATTTAAAAAGAAATAATATTACAAAAGACAAAAAATTAGCCATTTGGCTAAATATCATATCCCTTCCTACTTTTTTCCTATTTTTTTATCTTTTTTACTTACTTGGTTTAAAGATTCAACACCCTACCATTGAAAATGTTACCTACACTATTCATTTGGGAAAATTATTTCTTTTTGTACTAGCGATACTTGCTGTTGTCATCATTCATGAACTTATCCATGCTTTCTTTTTCAAACTCTTTAAACCTAAAAGTAAAGTCAAATTTGGAATCAATTGGAAATTAGGAGCGGCATATGCTACCTGTCCAAAAGTGACTTATGACAGATGGCAAATGATAGTCATTAGCTTAGCACCTTTTATCATTTGGTCTCTAACGCTGACTATCCTCTTTGGTATGAATTTATTATCTTTTCCTGCCTATATCGGAATTGTCAGCCTACATGCAACAGGATGTATCGGTGATTTCTACTATGTCTATCTCCTTGGCCTTAAATATGCCAGAAAGAAAATTTTAGCAGAAGACACAGCAGTAGGACTAATCATATATAGTAAAAATTAAGCTAAATTTAGCAAATGAATTTTGACACTATTCTTTTAGAATAGTGTTTTTTAGCACTTAACATAAAATGCTCATTATGACTAAGAAAATTTGTCAAACAAAAAGCGGAAGTGCCCCACCTCCTACCGCAGACACAAAGTCTGTTTCAAGGGGAGTTAGACCACCTCTGCTTCACTTATATTGTACATCAATCTTTTTAGTTTTATTATAAGTAATATAAAAAGCACTCTAGGGGATAGCCTAGAATGCTTTCGTATCAAGGGTTTTAGCCTTATAATCTACTATCAGATTATTTACCAAGGTAGTATTCGTTTGTAACGTTTAATTTTTCATCGAATTCGAATACAAGCGGTGGGAAGTTAGGGATTTCAACATCCATAATTTCGTCATCTGACAATTGTTTGATATGTTTTACAAGAGCGCGGATTGAATTACCGTGTGCACCTACAAAGACGTTTTTACCGTCTTTAAGAGCTGGAGCGATTTTATCTTCCCAGAATGGAAGAGCACGTTCCAAAGTAACTTTCAAGTTTCAGCATCTGGAATTACTGTATCGTCAAGGTTAGCGTAACGACGGTCAGTATGTGCTGAGTACTCGTCATCTTTAGCCATAGCTGGTGGCAATACATCGTATGAACGACGCCAGATATGAACTTGTTCGTCACCCCATTTTTCAGCAGCTTCAGCTTTGTTTTGACCAGTTAAACCACCGTAGTGACGTTCGTTCAAGCGCCATGATTTTTCAACTGGTACCCAAAGTTGGTCAGCTGCTTCAAGAGCAAGGTTAGTTGTTTTGATAGCACGTTTAAGAACTGAAGTGTAAGCAAGGTCAAACTCAATACCAGCTTCTTTGATTAATTTACCAGCATCGATCGCCTGTTGTGTACCTTTTTCTGACAAATCAACGTCAGCCCAACCTGTGAAAAGGTTAGCTTTGTTCCATTCTGACTCACCGTGGCGAGCAAAAACCAATTTTACCATTAGATAAAGTCTCCTTTAAAGTAATACAAAGGCTATTAACGCACAGCGAAAAATAGGTGTTAGCATATCAGTCCGGCGACTTAATAAGTTAGACTATTTTTGGCTCAGCATTCTAGCCATATTAATTATTACGACCAAATAAAGTCGCTTACCCTTACTATTCTACCCAAAAAGCTATAAAAAAGCTAGTAAAATTACTAATTTTCTCTAAAAGACTCAATGCCCGCTGGTCATTTTTAACCCGATAATCCCAATGACAACCAAAATCAAAAAAAGGTAGGCAAGCGGTGATAATTGGTCTTTCAGAAAGACAATTCCAACAACTACTGTTCCGATTGCACCAATCCCTGTCCAAATCGGATAAGCAAGACTCATCGGAAGTTCCTTTAACGCACGCGCTAAAAAGACAAAGCTTAAAACCATTCCAAGAATGGTTACCATTGAGTAGCCAAGCCTGCTAAAATTCTCACTTAATTTCATACTCGTTGCCCAAACAACCTCCAATATTCCTGCGAAAATCAAATAAATCCACGTCATTTTGCTCTCCTTTTCTTGATAAAATAAAAAACGGCAACAACACCATTTCTTTATCCAAAAGGATATCCCTACGAAACGATGTTATCGCCATTCCCCACTTTCCGGGGAAAGTGGTAGCTTTCTATATGATTGATGCTATTATAAATCAAATTATTTTTTATGTCAACGTCATGGTACGCATGGCATTCAAGGTTGCGAGAATCGTTACTCCCACATCTGCAAAAATTGCTAGCCACATATTCGCCATTCCAAGGCTCGCTAGTAATAAAACTAGAACTTTGATACCAATTGAGAATATGATGTTTTCATGAGCAATACGAATTGTCTTGCGAGCAATCTTAATCGCTTTGGCAATCTTTGACAATTGGTCGTTCATGACAACCACATCTGCGGCTTCAATGGCAACATCACTTCCTAGACCACCCATGGCAATTCCAACATCAGCTCTGGCTAAAACTGGTGCATCGTTGATACCGTCACCGACAAAGCAACTGTGGTACGTGGTGATTTTTTAGCAAGATATTTTTCAAGTTCATCAACCTTATCTGTTGGCAATAGCTCCGCTTGATAGTCTGTGATGCCCAGCTCATCAGCGATTTTTTCAGCAACTTCACGACGGTCTCCTGTCAACATCACCAGATGTTTAACGCCAGCTTGTTTGAATTGTTCCAAGGCTTCCTTGGTGTCTGACTTGATGCAATCAGAAATCACAATGTGCCCTGCGTACGCTCCGTCAATAGCAACATGAACGATTGTTCCAACTTTGCTACAAGCCTTCCATTTTGCCCCTAGGCTATCCATGAATTTAGTATTTCCGACAGCAACACTATGTCCATTAATAATAGCGCTGACGCCATATCCTGACTTTTCTGTCACGTCTGTAATGGAACAAGCATCTGCTTCTTTTTCATAAGCTTCGCGAAGCGATTGGGCAATTGGGTGAGTTGAAAAACGTTCCACATGACTGGCTAAATGTAACAACTGCTCATCCGTAATATCATTGGGATGAAGTGCCGTTACTTCAAAAACACCTTCTGTCAATGTCCCAGTTTTATCAAAAAGCAAACTCTCAAGCGAAGCTAGACTTTCCAAATAATTAGACCCTTTAACCAATACACCTGCTTTTGAACAAGCTCCCAATCCTCCAAAAAAGCTCAAAGGAATTGAAATCACAAGTGCACACGGACACGAAATCACAAGAAAAGTCAATGCACGGCTAAACCATTCTGGAAAATTCCCAGCAAAATCACCAGAAACGAGAGGTGGAAAAACAGCCAAAATCACCGCTGCAATCACCACAGTTGGCGTATAAACAGCCGCAAATTTTGTCATGAAATGCTCACTTTTTGACTTGTTAGCAGCAGAATTTTCCAGTAAATCCAGAATCTTGCTTAACGTTGAATCCTTTACAGAATGCAAAACTTTAACACGAATAACCCCTGTCATGTTAATCATTCCTGAAAGCACTTGGTCACCAACTTGAACCGTTTGTGGTAAGCTTTCACCTGTCAAAGCTGCTGTATCAACAGAAGATTCACCAGTAATCAAAATACCATCTATGGCCACTTTTTCTCCAGGATGGATAGAAATGACTTGCCCTTCTTGCACTTCTTGTGGGTCAATATCAACTACCTCATCGCCTTTTTCTAAGTGAACAAGGTCTGGGCGTAAATTTAACAATTCAGCAATTGATTTTTCGCTGCTACCTTCTGCAATATGTTCAAATAATTCACCAACTTGGTAAAATATCATGACAAAAACAGCTTCCGCAAACTCAGATTCATTTGTTATAAAGCTCAAGACAAATGCCCCTAACGTTGCTATCGTCATCAAAAAGTGTTCGCTGAAAACTTTTCCTTTACTGATTTTCAGCACCGCTTTTCTTAAAACATCATACCCAGCAATAAGATATGGTATAGCGTAAAGTGTAGCCTGTACTGGTAAAGATGGTTGTGTTGCCTTTACCACTCCAAAAACTAACAAAAATCCTAAAGTCGCTAGTAAAATCCGTCTAAGGGATTTTTTGTTTTTTTCTGACATTGTCAGTCCTCCTCATAATGCTCCACGACAGAATCTAAAACCTGACTGATATGCTTATCAGCCAAAGCATAAATCTGATTTTTTCCTTCACGTCGTACAGATACAATTTTCAGATTTTTCAACAAGGTCAATTGGTGTGAAATAGCTGATGGGCTCATTTGCAAAATAGCTGCCAGCTCACTAGATTTTAACTCACCTTGCTTAAGCACCAAATGATTTGTAAACGTGTCCCATTTCCCAAAGCCTTGAAAAAATCTGAAACATTTTCCAATAGCTCTCCCTCAAGCAACTGTTGTGTTTGGCTATCTTCTATCATTTAAAATTACTCCAATATCAATTTATAAAACAATTGAACAATTGCTCAATTGTTTTATGATTAAAATATAGCACTTTTACCACTTTTTTTCAAGGAAATACTGGATTTTTTCAAAAATAAGAAATTTGTGCTACAATTTTGTATATACAAATTTTTGGGAGGTAGTAATGAAAGCTTTTGCACTTACAGATAGCTCACAACGAGCAATTTCTGATTTAGCAATAATAGATATTCCAAAACCTAAGATTTCAGCGAACGACGTTCTCGTCAAAGTGACCGCTGTCGGACTTAACCCTGTTGATTTCAAAGTTATCGAAAACGGCGTCGATGCTTGGACATTTCCACATATCGTTGGTATGGATGTTGTCGGAGAAATCGTTGAGCTTGGTGAGCATGTCACTCAATTTCAAATCGGTGACCGTGTGGCTGGGCATGGCAATTTAACCAAACAAGGTTGCCTAGCTGAATTTGCCAGCGTCCCTGCTTACCAATTAACCAAAATTCCTGACAGCATTTCTCATACTGACGCTGCTGCACTACTCTGTAATGGATTGACCGCTTATCAGGCACTATTTCGTAAAGTAACACTCGCTAACAAGAAAACAATTCTCATTCATGCAGGAAGTGGCGGTGTTGGGAGCATTGCCATTCAATTAGCCAAAATGGTTGGCTTGACAGTTTATACCACAGCTTCAACTGCTAAGTTTGATTTTGTCAAATCGCTCGGTGCAGATGTCGTAATTGATTACAAGACAGAAAATGTTAGTAGCGAATTGCCGAGCTCACTGACGGACTTGGCGTTGACATGATTATCAATACCATTGGTAAAGACGAATCAACCGAAGATTTGAAGCGACTAGCCTATAACGGCAGTCTGATTGCAATTGTCTCACCACCACGCATTGACAATCCAAGTGACTTATTTAGCCGAGCCTTAAGTATTGACGTCTTAAATCTTGGCGGCGCTCATTTATCACACAATCCTCAGCAAGCCCAAGACCTTGCAACAATGACCGAAGAACTCTTTGCACTTGTTCAAGAGCAAAAAGTAAAAGCCCTTGTTAGCCAAACATTCCCATTTGAAGAAACAAAAGAGGCTTTACAACTGATAAAAGACCAAAAAATTACAGGAAAACTGGTCGTTGATATGATTTTAAATCACAAACGTTCGGAAACAACTTGCTTTATTTCTAACTAAATAGTAAAATAAAGATGGCTTAGAATTGTCTTTCTAGCCACTAACACTATTCTTGGAGGATTTTATGGTTTCTACAGTAACAAAAATTGGTGCTTTCGATTTTGACAACTGTTTCATGAATGCCGCTGGCGTTTATTGCATGACTCGTGAAGAATTGGCAGAAATTGATGCCTCTGCAGCTGGTTCTTTCGTTACAAAGACAGGAACATTGACAGCACGCACTGGTAATCCTGAACCACGTTACGCAGACACTAGCTTGGTTCAATTAACTCAATGGGCTTACCAAATAACGGTTTTCAATATTATCTTGACTACGTTACAGAGCTCCAAAATACGCCAAATAGCAAACATCATTTCTTATCACTTGTTGGCATGTCAGAAGAAGAAACACATACCATTCTTAAAGTCGTCCAAGATTCTGACTACCAAGGATTGGTGGAATTAAACCTTTCTTGTCCAAACGTTCCAGGTAAACCTCAAATCGCCTATGATTTTGAAACAACGGAAACACTCTTAAGAGATATTTTTACCTATTTCACTAAGCCACTTGGTGTGAAATTGCCACCTTACTTCGACATCGCTCATTTTGACCGAGCAGCTGCGATTTTCAATCAATTTCCACTCACTTTTGTGAATTGTATCAATTCTATCGGAAATGGTTTGATTATCGAAGACGAAACCGTGCTTATCAAACCTAAAAATGGCTTTGGCGGTATTGGTGGCGACTATGTCAAACCTACGGCGCTTGCTAATGTCCACGCTTTTTACCAACGCCTTAACCCATCTATCCAAATCATCGGAACAGGCGGTGTCAAAACAGGGCGTGATGCTTTCGAACACATCTTGTGTGGCGCTAGCATGGTTCAACTAGGGACAATTTTACACCAAGAAGGTCCAGAAGTCTTTGAGCGTATTACGAATGAACTAAAAGCCATTATGGAAGAAAAAGGCTATGAAAACCTTGAAGATTTCCGTGGCAAATTAAAATATATTGATTAAATATCACAAAAGCATCTGAGACAATATCCCAGATGCTTTCTTCTTTCTATTATTTTTCACCTCAGAAAGATATAAGTTTTGATGATAAGTTATTTCCTATTTAGTCATTACGCATTAAATTCAAAATTGGTTTTTTGACAAGAAATAATATCACACCAATACCAATACAGATTAAACCTAGAATACCGAAGAATGCTACTTCGGTTTCTTTATTGAAAGATGGTGTAATCAAGGCGTTTACTGCTTGTGATGTTGAGTCTGATAAGAACCAAAGAGCAACCATTTGTGATTGGAAAGCAAGCGGTGCAAGGCGAGTTGAAACAGATAGACCTACTGGAGAAATCAACAATTCACCAGACATTTGAACTGCAAACATCACTACCAACCACATGAAGCTCACGCGACCATGGGTACCATATAGGATGCCCGGCACAGCCATAATAAGGTATGAAATCCCAGTCAACAATAGACCCAATCCAAATTTTGAAACTGCAGATGGTTGACGGTCCCCCATTTTGTTCCAAAGCCATACAAACGCAGGTGTCAATATCACGATAAATAACGGATTAAGCAATTGATACCAAGAAGGGTCAATATGAATAGTGACACCAAAAATAGTTGGATTTAGATTTGAACGTGTTTCACCCCAAACTGCAATAACTGTTGAGCTTTGTTCTTCGACTAGCCAAAAAACAATCGAAGATAGGAACAATGGAAGATAGGCTAATAATTGTTTACGTTCAGTACTTGATACTTTATTTGATGTAAACATTGTCGCAAAGTAAATAAATGGAATAACAATACCTGCCCATGAAAGAACATTAATAACATTATTAACAAAGTTTGCTGGATTTAAACGATAAACGAAGAATCCAGCAGCAAGGATAATGACTAAAGCAACACCCAACTTCACTAATAAGCCTCGTTTTTCTTCTTGACTTAATGGGTTAGACGGTTTATTTCCCAATTCTGGGAATTGTTTCATACGTCCAAACCAATAAACAAACAGAGCAACAATCATTCCGATTGCAGCAAGTGAGAAACCTAGGTGATAATTGATACTCTCACCAACTGTCCCTACTACAATAGGAGCAAGCAATGAACCAATGTTAATTCCAACGACAAATATGTTAAATCCCGTATCACGACGTGGGTCATCTGCTGCATACAAGTGACCTACCATGTTTGAAATATTGGATTTTAACATCCCTGTTCCCAGAATAATCAAAAAAAGCGAAATAAAAAGTGATGTTAAACCAAACGGAGTAGCTAGGACAATATGTCCTAGAGTGATAAGAATACCACCGATAAAAATTGTTTGAGAAGCTCCGAGAATACGGTCTGCAAACCATCCACCGATAATTCCTGAAAGATATACAAGTGCCCCGTAAATACTAACGATAGCCATTGCTTGGGTTTTAGGTAGTCCTAAACCTGCATTAGGCGCGGTAACAGATGCATACAAATAATAAATCAAAATGCACGCATGCCATAGTACGAGAATCTTTCCCAAAGTTCTGTTTGGAATAATGTAAACAAAGCTTTAGGTTGTCCAAAAAATGTTTTTTCTATTTTTTTATCCATACGCTCTATTATATAAGGAATTTTAGACTTTATCAAGTTAGTTTTTCTGACATCATTTATCACTAATTTCCTAAAAAGCTCATAATATCAAGCATCCTATATTCTAAATTCTCACCAAAAAATTTTGTTATGTTTTTAATAATCAAAAAATAGCTATTAAATCATGTTAGCTTTTAACTTTTTCATCAGCAATGTCTAACATTCAATGTATTTTGTATTACGAAAGAAAAACTCTTCTCTAACATTCCTATTATATTCTTGAATTTTAATTTTCGGATACTCATGATAAAAACTCCCATAAAATTAACCTAACATCTTAATTATGAACGAGTAAAAAAAGTGCCCAATGGACACCACTCACTTTTCTATTTCTAGACAAGTAAAAAAACCATCCAACGGACAACTACCAGAATGTAGGCAAAACCTACTTTTTAATAAAGTAAGTTATAAAGAATTATTGTCTTTGTTCAATCTTAGGATTATTTGCGAGCAAAGCGAGCAGCAAAACGATACTTACCGCCGTGGTGAAAGTGACTGCAACATCAATAAAACCAGCCACCCGTAAGTTTTGAGGGAGTGGTACAGAATCCCAATATTCATAGTTCGTTGTACCACCCCCGCACAGTTGACTAGGTTGGTCGCAATTTTGCGAAGCAAAATGAGAACTGCCAGTCAACCACTGCGATTCTTAGGAATTCCTTGGATTCCTTCAACAGTCCACTGGACTGTCGAACCTGCCGACGGCACCACCTAAGGAAAGTATCAAAAAAAGACTTTCTTATCACCAATTGTCCCAGAAGTCATCATCTTCCTTTTGTTGAGTTTCTTCTGTCTTCTCTGTCTTTCCTTGTTCAATAACCTTGCCGTTTTCATCTACTTTAGGTTTTATCACAAAGCTATAAGCGATAAACATGATAACTTTCAAAATTGAAAAAACACCTAAAAAAATGACAACGATTAAAAGGGATTTATTCATAGCACACTCTCTTCTGATTTTTCTCTGTTGATTTTGATAGCTAATAAACTAACTTTCATAGCTTAATTATACCACAAACCATCCAACAAGTTTCTAAAGCTATTTGTTCCCAAAATATCCATAACACAATAAAAAGCCCATCAATCAGGCTACGAAGCGTAATATGATGAACTTTTAAATGTAAATTATTTTATAGCATCTTTAAGTGCTTTACCAGCTTTGAACGCAGGTACTTTTGAAGCTGCAATTTCAATTTCTTCACCAGTTTGTGGGTTACGACCTTTACGAGCTGCGCGTTCGCGAACTTCAAAGTTACCAAAACCGATTAATTGAACTTTTTCGCCTTCAGAAAGGAAGCTTTCGATTGCTGAGAATACTGCATCTACAGCTACTGCTGAATCTTTTTTAGTAAGCTCAGTTGCTTCTGCAACTTTAGCGATTAAATCTTGTTTGTTAGCCATTTAACAAATCCTCCAATTAATTTCTAAGCGTTAACACTTTAACACGTTCTATGATACCCAAAAATAGCTTTTAGGTCAAGTATTAAACGTCTTTTAGTCGTTTTTCTTATAAATATCAAAATTGAATTGATTACCTACAAGATCAATAGTAGTGGCCTTCAAATAAAGGTCTGCACCATTTTTTAGATTTTGAATATTAATATTGATCGCTGACTCGTTCGGTAAAACTTTAACAAAACTTGGCAATTTATAGCTTGATTTAATATATTTTAAAACCTCTGATTCAGGCAAGGAAAGTGTACCAACTGAAAATGATGTAATTTTAAGCTGAACCGCACCAGAATCAAGACGGCTAGGTTGAAAATAAATATAAAGTGGCACTTTAGAGCCTAAAAGGGTATATGTCCCTTCAAACATAATCGCTGATGATGTAGCATAGACGGTATAAGACATTTGGTCTGTCTGATAATCCTCCAGATAAGCAGCAACAGTGTCGTTTAATTGCTCACGATTTGTTGAAAAAGTCCCAACTTTAACGCTATCCGTTTTTTTAGAACTACCGCTCTCAACCGCTGGTTCTCTCACTTGAATCAAACGACTAGCAACAACGCCCACAAACGCAATATTTATAGCCAAAATGAGAAGAAATCCCCATTTCCACCAATTAATCTTCTTTCCATTCTTCTTTAGTTTCACTGATTTTCTCCATTGTTACATCTGACATGATTTGGTAACCAATATTATTTGGGTGAAAATGGTCACCGCTAAAAAGGACATCATTAATCACGGTTGTCTGGTCACCAGAAGTTGAAACAATCCCTTCTTCACCATTAATTCCCTTATATAAGTCATCGTTGATAGGTACAAAATAGACATTGGCATACTCTTCGGTGACACTTTCAGTAGCGTTATTCCAATTATCGACGATTTCTTGCATTTCCGTCATATCAGGGAAATTGAGGTAGAATGGATTGTAAATGCCCAAAATATAAATTGGCAAATCTTCATTCTCTGCACGCGCTAATTCAATAATCTGACGCAAGCGTTTTTGATAAGATTTGGCAGGTTTGGTAAAAGTAGAAACAGACAAACTCGTTAAATTCTTTCGAATAACTGCCATGACATCATTTCCACCAACGGTTAGGGTCATCATATCTGCCTTAACCAATGATTTTTGAATGTCTGTCTTTTCTTGCATCCGCTGCAAAATTTGCTTGCTGGTATTTCCAGAAACACCGTAATTACTATCAGTAACTTGATAGTCATAAGTATCTGTTAAACTTTGCGCCAGCAAAGGAACAAAACCACCTTGGTTAGTAGTGTCACCGACTCCTTCCGTCAACGAATCACCAATCGCCACATAATGAAACGGTGTCGCTTCTTGTGCCAAAAAATCTTTCTTTGTTAGCTCTGTATCAGATTTTGGAATCAGCACACTAAAAATGACAATAAACAGAAGAAGGCTTGCTAAAAAGAAAGCAAACCCAGTTAAAATATTCTTTTTCTTACTCATAACGTACCATTACCGCAAAGGCATTTTCACCAGTGTGTGTTTGGATAATTGAACCTGTTTCAAGAACAGCAATCGGAGCTCCTAACACTTGTAACTTTTCCTTAAATCCATTTGCCATATCAGCCGTACCACAGTAAGAAATACCAATTTCTGCTACTTTTTTACCTTTAGCGTATTCAATAAAATTGTCTAGCCACTTATTGAATGTTTTAAGGCCACGTCCTTTAATAATCGGATTTAATTCACAATCAACCATTTCCATAACAACTTTAATGTTAAGGAGTGAGCTAATAAGACCAGTCACACGTCCGATACGTCCACCTTTTACCAAATTTTCAAGCGTTGATACACCAATAAAAAGTTCAGATTTTTGACGAACCTCTTCAATTTTAGCAATAACTTCTTCTAAACTACCACCTTCCTGAGCCAATTTTGCAGCTTGAACTACTTGGAATTTTTGACATTGGTCTGTAAAGGTTGAGTCAATAACAGTAACATCAGCACCTGCTAAATTAGCCCCTTGACGCGCTGCTTCAACTGTCCCTGAAAGCGTGTGTGTGATATGAATGGAAACAATATGATCAGCACCATTTTTCATCAAGTTTTCATAAACTTCTGCAAAAACGCCTACTGGTGGCTGACTTGTTTTTGGCAATTCCTTACTGTTTCGCATCATGTTAAGGAATTTTCCTTCTTCTTTCAAATCACTATCTGAATACACGACACCATCAATCATGACCGATAGTGGGATAACGGTAATGTCATATTTTTCAACCAATTCAGGTTCAATAGTTAAAGAGGAATCCGTAACAATTTTAATTTTACTCATTTTCTATCCTATCATACTTTCGATACTTGTATCTAAATTTTATTCTAACATTAATTATACCAAATTTTTAAAACTTAGGGGACATTTTATCAGAGAAAGTCTAATTGCGCAAAAAAGAAGCCTTGCAGCTTCACTTTTTACTTCTTCAATAGTTCGCGAGCTTGTTCGCGTGCCATTTCAGTAATATCGCTACCAGCAAGCATTTTAGCGATTTCTTCTACTCGTTCTTCTTCGGTCAACAAGCGAACCGTTGAAACAGTCGTATTTTCATCACTGCGTTTTTCGATAAAGAACTGATAATCAGCAATGGCAATCACTTGTGGTAAATGAGATATTGCCAAGACTTGTCCGTTACTTCCGATTTTATAGATTTTTTGGGCAATAGCTTGCGCAACGCGACCAGATACACCAGTATCCACTTCGTCAAAGACGATACTTGTTTTGTCCTCTTTACGTGAAAATGCTGATTTGATAGCCAACATTAAACGAGAAATTTCACCACCAGACGCAACCTTAACGAGTGGTTTAAAGCCTTCACCAGGGTTCGTTGAAATGTAAAATTCAACAGTTTCATTTCCATCACGGTTGAATTTTCCTTTGGTGAATTGGACTTGAAAATCAGCCTTTTCCATGTACAAATCAGCCAACTCTTGCTTGATTTCAGCTTCCAAATTTTTAGCCAAGGCATGGCGTTCTTGACTGAGTTCTTCAGCAGCAACAATCAATTCTTTTTCCAAGCGTTTAAGGGCTTTTTCCATGTCATCAGATGACTCATCATTTCCAGTCAAAAGATTGTATTCCTTGGTGATATTATCATAATACTCTAAAACATCATCAACACTACCGCCATATTTGCGTGTAATGCTATAAATCACCTCTAGCGCGCTTCAATTTGTTGCAAGCTTCCCGCATCAAAATCAAGGTCATCAATGACATCACCTAGGTGTTTCGTGACTTCTTCTAGGATATAATAAGCCTCTGAAACGTTAGCTGACATTTCTTTATAGTCAGCATCAAATTCTTCGAGCGTCATCAAATCATTCATGGCTGAACGAATGTTAGATAGACTTGAAAATTCTTCGTCATCAAGCATGACATAAGCATTGGTCAACGTATCTGCAATGTTTTTATGATTAAGCAATTTATCACGTTTTTGATTGAGTACCTGGTCCTCACCAGATTTCAAGGTTGCCGCTTCAATCTCTGCTATCTGAAATTCTAACATTTCAATACGCGCTTTATGCTCTTGTTCATTTTTTTGCTTGGTCACGACACGCTTACGCAATTGACGATAACTTTCAAAAAGCTCTTGGTAATGTTTTTTGACATCAGCAAACTGTTCATTACCAAATTCATCCAACATCCGAATGTGCATATTGGGCTTCATCAACTCTTCTTGGTCATGTTGTCCATGAATATCAACCAGATACTGCCCAACTGCACGTAACGTTGTCAGATTCACCATTTGTCCGTTGATACGACCGATAGAACGACCATTTTGCAGAATGTCACGGCGAATAATCAATTCTTCTGTCACATCAATGCCATTTTCTTCCAAAATCTGTGTGAGCGCAGGATTTTCACCAACCGAAAAAAGCCCTTCAATTTCAGCCTTGTTAGCCCCATGACGAATAACGTCAAGACTAGCCCGCGCCCCCAACATGAGGTTCATGGCATCAATAATAATCGACTTCCCCGCTCCAGTTTCCCCTGTCAAAACCGTCATACCATTTTCAAAAGTAAGCGAGATTTCTTCGATAATGGCAAAATTTTTAATGGAAATTTCTAAAAGCATTGGGTGACCTCCCTTAGTTACAGTCTTTCATCCATTTAAGCACTTCTTGGCGAATTGCTGCTGCTCCTTCAGCTGTTTTGGTAACTACTAATAAACTATCATCGTCAGCAAGGATACTGAAAATCACATCTTTAAAATCTTCCAACAAGAAACGTTTAATCAAACGGCTATTTCCTGGATTCACATCAAGATTAATCATGTTTTCAAGCCCTGCTGTTTCTTCTGAAATCGCAAGAACTGTGCTTTTAATTGGCACAGAAACTTGACCAACTTTTTTTGTCTTGTCTTTTGAAAGCCCATAAATATAAGGACCCTCAGGTGAAGGTACTTTGATGATACCAATTTCATTCATGTCACGTGAAACAGTAGCTTGCGTTAATGTCAAACCTTCTGCTTCAAGCAATTTTAGCAAATCATGCTGTGTCTCAACAGCATTTTCAGCAACAATTCTTTTGATTAATTCTAAACGTTCACTCTTTTTCATCTTTAAATTCCTTATGTGCCTTTTCTACAATTTCTGGAATCATGGCAGTAACTAAATCTTGAGCGTCAGCTGATTTTTCCAAATAAACCAGAAATTCAATGTTACCATGTCCACCTTGAATCGGTGAAAAATCAAGTCCTTTAACTATAAATCCGTAATTTAGAGCAAAATCTGTCACATTTTCCAAAACTTTTTGATGAACAGCTTTATCACGAACAATTCCATTTTTACCAATCTGCTCACGTCCTGCTTCGAATTGTGGTTTGATAAGAGCCACAACTTGACCATTATCAGCCAAAATATTGTGAAGCGCTGGCAAAATCAAATTCAAAGAGATAAAGCTAACGTCGATACTAGCAAAAGTTGGTTGACCTTCTGTAAAATCCGCCAATTCTGCATAGCGGAAATTATACTGCTCCATGCTACGAACACGTTCATCCTGACGAAGTTTCCAAACCAATTGATTGGTACCAACATCAACCGCATAGACAAGTTTTGCACCATTTTGAAGCATCACATCGGTAAAACCACCTGTTGAAGCACCGATGTCGATTGTCGTTTGTCCGTCAACAGAAATCTCAAAAACTTGTAAAGCTTTTTCCAGTTTCAGCCCACCACGGCTAACGTATTTTAATTTTTCACCTTTAAGCTTTAGCTCCGTCCCATCGTCAATCTTCTCACCTGGTTTGTCATACCGCTCACCATTAATCACATTGACAACCAAACCTGCCATAACACCACGTTTTGCTTGTTCACGCGTTTCAAAAAGCCCTTGTTTATAGGCAAGCACATCAACTCTTTCCTTAGGCATTTAGTCGCAACCTTTCTATCATTTTAGTGATTTTTTCTGCATTAAACGCTTGTGTTTCCGAAAGTTTTTGGAAAATAGCTAGCGCTTGGTCAATTGATCGATTCAAGATGTCATACGATTTTTCTAAACCAAGCAAGCTTGGATAAGTCGCCTTATCAGCAAGTAAATCTTTTTTCGGCGTTTTTCCAATTTCTTCAAACGTTGCTGTCACATCTAAAATATCATCACGAACTTGGAAAGCTAACCCAACCAAGCTACCAGCTTCGCGCAATGACTTTAAGTCATTAGCTGCTAAATTCGCAACAATTCCTGCCGCCACAACTGGAAAAGTCAACAATTTCCCTGTTTTATTTGTATGAATCAATTGCAATTCTGAAAGGTTAAGCTTGCGCTCTTCGCCTTTCATATCAAGCATTTGTCCGCCAACCATGCCATAAGTGCCTGAAGCTTGTGATAATTCTGCAATCAAACGAACTTTGATATCAGCTGATAGCGCAGTATCTGCCACCAAACCAAATGGATCTAAAAAGAGGCTATCTCCTGCTAAAATCGCCGTTGCTTCATCAAATTTTTTGTGGCTAGTCAAACGTCCACGACGATAATCATCATCGTCCATTGCTGGCAAATCATCATGAATCAGACTACCTGTATGAATCATCTCAAGCGCAGCTGCCACATCAAAATGACCTTCTGTCAACTCGATCCCAAAACCTTCCAGAATTTCTAAGAAAATCAAGGGACGGATACGTTTTCCGCCTGCCTCCACAGAATAAAGAATCGCTTCAATTAAATCTGGTGAAACAACATCTGACTGTGCATAATAACGTCGAATTGCCTGATTGATTTCATTTAATTTATCCATTAGGCATCCATTTCCGTTTCTGTTCCGTCAGCTTGCATCACTTTGACAAGTGTTTTTTCAGCAGATTCTAACGTTTTTTGAAGCTCTTTTGATAACACCATACCTTTTTGAAATTCTGCGATAGCATCTTCCAAAGCAACATCACCATTTTCAAGTTTGGTAACAATAGCTTCTAAATCTTGTAAATTTTCTTCAAATGTTTTTTTATTTGGCATCTTTTACCTCCACTTCAAGCTGACCATCTCTTAGTCGAACAGTCAATTGGTCGCCTACTGCCACATCTGTCACGCTTGAGATAATTTCTTCGTTTTTTTGTACCATAGCATAGCCTCTGGCAATAATTCGACTAGTATCCAAAGACAGCAAAGCATCTTGTGCCTTTTCAAATCGTGCTAACTTACTATCATATTGACTTGTCATATTAGATATTAAAAGGCGTTGAAAAGCTTCTAAACGCTCTTGATAACGTCGAATATCACTTCCTAAGTCAACAGCCAAAAGACGTTGATTTAGCAGTTGTTGCCGTTGACTAGCCTGATTAAATTGAGTTTGCATAGTGTTCATCAATTGAGTCGTCAAGCGATCCAATTTTTGAACATAACCGTCGTATAATCGCTCAGGTTGTCTAAAAATAACGGATTTTGCTAGTTTATCCAAACGTTCTTGTTTTTGCTTAATCATGCGCAAACTAGCTTGATAAGCCCTATTTTGGCGCTCCACAATCCAAGAAATAATATCAGCTTTCGTTACTGGCGTTGCTAATTCAGCGGCTGCTGTTGGTGTTGCTGCTCTACGGTCAGCCACATAATCCGCCAAAGTCGTATCAGTTTCATGTCCGACACTTGAAATAACTGGCAAACGTGATTCAAAAATAGCTTGAACAACGATTTCCTCATTGAACGCCCAGAGATCCTCAATCGAACCTCCCCCACGACCAATAATCAAAAGGTCAAGGTCATCTCGCTCATTGGCTTTAGCAATATTTGCAGCTACTTCCTGACTAGCGCCTTCACCTTGAACTTTTGTTGGAAAAAGAAGAATTTCAACCCCTGGAAAACGTCGTGAAACGGTCGTGATAATATCACGAATGACCGCTCCGCTTGGACTGGTAACAACACCAATTTTCTTAACAAATTGTGGTAATTGACGCTTATGTCGCTCATCAAAATAACCAGCCTCTGCTAATTTTTTCTTCAATTGTTCAAACTGAATCGCTAAGGCACCAATCCCATCTGGCTCAGCTTTTTCAATAATAATCGAATAAGAACCACTTGGCTCATAAAGTTGGACACGACCAACAACATTGATTTTCATGCCTTCTTCCAGCTCAAAACCAAGTTTTTTAAAGGTTCCTGCCCACATCGTTGATTGGATGACAGCATTTTCATCTTTCAAAGAAAAATATTGATGCGTTGGACGACGACGAAAATTGGAGACCTGACCTGTCAAATAAACCCGCTCCAAATAAGGGTCACGATCAAATTTTAATTTAAGGTATTTAGTCAAACTCGAGACACTTAAATAATCCGACATAGCAGACTCCTTTCCATAAAATTCCGTACATTAGACAATTTTTGCATATCAAAGTAATTATATCAAAAAAACTAAAATATTGATACAATGCGTTATCTCGCCCCACTCCTCACTTTCTTTTTTAAGATTTTTGGATTTTAAAAAAACTATCCAGTGGATAGTTTCAGACTGAAGACAATGTTAATATTGTGTTTTAGCGATTTATCTCTCCGAGAATTCTTTCATGATACGGGGGAGTTCTGCGCTAATTGTCGTTGGTAAAACAACATAGACTTGGTCGCTGAGTTGGTCAGCGATATAGGAATGTAGGTACGTTGCTGTGGCAACACTGTTCAAGAGATTATCTTTAAACTGGGCGACAAAGCTGCAATCATGCCACAAAGCGTATCTCCCATACCACCTGTCGCTTGGTAAGGACCGCCAACAGTTAGCTCGCCGACTTGATTTCCTTGAATGATTTTAGTCTGATGACTTTTAGCCACTAAAACGGTCTGTTCTGGAAATTCTTGCAGAGCTGCTTTGGTGTTTTCGATTGTCTGGTTCGAAATAGCGATTCCTGATAATCTTTCCCATTCTTTTTGATGTGGTGTCAATATGAGATGATTCGTTTTGACTGTGATTGGCTTAGCTTTTGCCAATAAATTCAAAGCGGAGCCGTCAATAATCAAAATCTGGTGTTCAGAAATATGCTCCAAAACCATTTGAAACACAACTTCTGCTTTGCTATTTTCCCCTAAACCAGGACCAATCAAAACGACATCAGCCTTGGTCAAATTTTCATAAAATAGCTCCTTATCATCACAATCAAAAGCCATAGCTTCTGGAAGATGACTGTGAAGAGCTGCGATATTATCACACTCAGTCGCCACAGTCACTAGTCCAGCACCGCTTTTAACCGTGGCTAAAGCGCTCATGATAATCGCTCCACCATAAGGATAAAATCCACCAATTAAAAGAACACGACCGTATGTTCCTTTGTGAGAATGTGGCTGGCGCTTTGTAATCACTTGATGTGCCAATAATTCATCAATAATCATGCTTTCACACTTCTAAGGCAGATTGATATGTTTGTTCCATAAGCATTGTAATGGTCATTGGACCAACGCCACCAGGTACTGGTGTGATAAAACTTGCGAGTGGTTCAACTTCGTCAAATTTAACATCTCCAATGAGCTTACCATTGTCATCACGGTTCATACCGACATCAATAACCACTGCCCCTTCTTTCACAAATTCTTTGGTTACAAAATGTCCTTGACCGATTGCCACGATTAAAACATCAGCTTGTTTTGTCACGCGCGCCAAATGACGTGTACGAGAATGCGCCAAGGTAACCGTTGCATTTTTGTCCAGTAATAGCTGCGCCATTGGTTTTCCGACAATATTTGAACGCCCAATGATGACAGCTGTTTTACCTTCTAAATCAATGTCATACTCACGAAGCAATTCCATAATGCCAGCTGGCGTACACGGTACCATGACAGGACGTCCATTCCAAAGGTGTCCTGTGTTGATTGGGTGGAAACCATCTACGTCTTTTTTAGGGTCAATTGCTAGAATCACACGCTTATCATTAATGTGTGCAGGAAGTGGCAATTGCACCAAAATACCATGGAAACGGTCATCCTCGTTATATTGTGCAATCACTTGAATCAATTCTTCTTCACTGATTGATTCTGAAAGGCGAACAGTTTCACTTAAAAATCCTGCTTTCTTAGCAGAACGTTCTTTATTTCGGACATAAACTTGACTAGCTGGATCATCACCAACAAGAATAACGACCAAACCAGCACAACGCCCGTCTCAGCTTTTAATTTTTCAACTTTTTCAACTAATTCAGTCTGTTTTTTGACAGCTAAGGCTTTTCCATCTATAATTGTTGCCATATCATTCTCCAAAATTGTATTTCTTCCATTATACCAGAAAACAGCACTATATTCTATTTTCTTATTTTCAGAAAATTCTTTAAAATGTTATTAATGCTATCTTTTATAACTATAAAAAAGCTTGCCCACATGAGCAAGCTCTCTCTTGTTAGTTTACTTTGCTGTTTTATGCATTTCATCTTTGACTGGGCAGTTACAATCACAATCACCACAAGATCCTTTTCCTTTGATGAAACTACGAAAGCCCATAAACACCGCAAATGCAATAATTGCAGCAATAATAATCGTTGACATAGTATTATTCTCCAGCTATTTCTAGATTATCTAAAGTAATCACTTTTTCTTTAACTTGTCTTGGTTTTCTAACGATAAAGTAAATAATAGCAATCAACAAGATAACGGCTACAATCGTCCAGAATGTGATGCCTTTACCATAGAAAACAACAAGCCCAAGTTGATAGATAATCAAACTAACCACATAAGCAAGTCCTGTTTGGAAGCCAATTGCACCAATTGTCCACTTCGCATCTCCCATTTCACGTTTGATAGCACCCATTGCGGCAAAACATGGCGCACAGAGCAGATTAAATGTCAAGAATGAATAAGCTGCTAGTGATGTGTAATCCAATTGCAAAGCATGATACAAACCACTAGTTGTGCTGTCATTATACAAGACACCGAATGTTCCAACAACGGCTTCTTTGGCTGCAAGCCCTGTCGCAGCTGCAACAGTAGCTTTCCAGTCACCAAACCAAGTGGTTGGAAAATCCAAGCAATTGCTCTACCAAGAGCAGCAAGGATTGAATACTCCGTATCAACAGCTTGGAAAGCAAAATCATAAGATGACATAAACCAGATAATAACCGTCAAACTGAAAATGATGGTACCAGCACGTTTTACAAAGCTCATGGCTTTACCAAAGGCATAACGTAATACTGACCACACTTTTGGCATATGATAAGCTGGCAATTCCATGATAAATGGACTAACATAGCTTCCAAGGAAACTTGTTTTTTTAAGCGCAATCCCTGATAAAATAATTGTCAAGAAACCTATAAAATATGTAGATGGCGCAACAAATGGATTATCTGGGAAAAATGCTCCCGCAATCAAAGCGATAATTTCCAATTTAGCCGAACATGGCATGAACGTTGCTGTCATAATAGTAATACGACGGTCACGTTCGTTTTCAATGGTACGACTCGCCATAATCGCAGGCACACCACATCCTGTCGCAATCAACATCGGAATGAAAGATTTTCCTGACAACCCAAAGCGTCGGAACACACGGTCCATGACAAAGGCAATACGGCTCATGTAACCAATATCTTCTAAAATACCCAAACAGATAAATAGAACAAAGATTTGTGGCAAGAAACCAAGAACCGTACCAACCCCTGCAACGATTCCGTCAATAATCAATGATTCTAACCAACCAGATACGTGCAAGTAATCAAGACCAGCTTGTACCCAATTTGGCACCAAATCACCAAAGAGAACATCATTCACCCAGTCTGTCCACATTGTTCCGACTGTTTGAATAGATAGGTAATAAACCAAGAACATAACTATCGCAAAAATCGGCAATGCCAAAATACGGTTTGTCACGACACGGTCGATTTTATCTGAAATCGTCATCTTGAAATTACTATCTTGGTTTTGTGCCATTTTAGCCACACGTTCGATAAATTCATAACGTTCATTGACAACGATAGATTCAGAATCCTCTGTGAAAATGTCTTCTGTGATTTTAATCACTTCATTGATTTCACCTTTTTGGAATTCTGACAATTCTACTTCATTTTGAACCAAGGCATCACGTTCAAAAAATTTAATAGCATAAAAACGTGCAGAACATTCTGGAACAATATCACCTAAGATATCAATAATTTGTTTCAAAGCCGCTTCAAATTTATCACTATAAGTAGGATATTGAATGGTATCAACGGTTTCTTTAGTGGTATATGCTGCTTTTTTGATAACTTTATCAACACCTGTATTCTTAATAGCACTAGTAGAAACGACTGGAACACCAAGTTGATAAGAAAGTTTATCGATATTAATCGTTTTCCCTTGACCTTTGAGGGCATCGCTCATATTAAGCGCAACGGTCACAGGAATACCTGTTTCAATCAACTGCGTTGTCAAATAAAGGTTACGTTCCAAGTTTGTCGAATCAACAACATTAAGAATGCTATCCGCATGATTACTCAATAAATAGTCACGTGCCACTTTTTCTTCTGGCGTATAAGGTGACATTGAGTAAATCCCTGGTAAGTCTTGCACTTTCCAATCACTGTGCTTTTTAACGGTACCACTTTTTCGTTCAACAGTAACACCAGGCCAGTTACCAACACGTTGACTTGTTCCAGTCAATAAATTAAAGAGACTTGTTTTCCCACTATTTGGATTCCCAATTAAGGCTATCTCTGTCATTTTTTCTCCTTACTATCTACTTTCACAACACTAATCATCTGCGCTTCTGATTTACGTAAGGTTAACTCGTAACCACGTAAACTAATTTCGATAGGGTCTCCTAATGGCGCTACTTTACGAAGATAAACTTTGGTATGGCGTGTTAATCCCATATCCATAAGGCGACGTTTTGCTTCATTAATAGCATAAATACCATCCACATAAGCAAATTCTCCAACTTTCAACTCTGAAAGAGGCAAAGTTTCAAGTTCTCCTTCTTCTTCAGTAACGTCAACATGATTTAAAATTGACTGATCAAATGCCAAACGGCTTGATTTAAGCATGACAATTGCACTCGTTGGCGTTTTTGAAACAACTTTTAACGAAGCACCAACTTTTAACCCTAAGTTTGATAAATGTCGAACACTTTCATCAGGTAAATCAATGCCAACGACTGCGTAGGGAATATCAATTTTAGCATTTTGCAAAATCAAAATTCTTGACCTCCTCGTAATTTTTTGATAAAATAATCGACCTTCTACTCGGTTCATTATATCATAAAAATAGGACAATTTTTCTATAAAAATTAATTTTTTATTTAATTATTCAATTAATTGTAATAATTCTAAATAATAACTTTATCTATTTAGAATCATTATAATATATGTTTCAATCTTGTTTCATTCATTTACAATTTTAAAATAATTAAAATTAACAAAAATTAAGCTAATAGCTAAATATAAAAATAACCATCAACTTCATTTATTATTCTAATTTAAATAATTTTAAATTTTTTTAATTCACCTTGTACC
>ENA-OQBT01000142-OQBT01000142.1-human-gut-metagenome-genome-assembly--contig:-NODE-142-length-49015-cov-3.548335_pt1:0-47500 | contig 49015 bp, 60 predicted proteins | sample MGYA00242749_ERZ504557 | MGnify/ENA primary metagenome ERZ504557 (study PRJEB26092, sample SAMD00036243) | human gut metagenome | host: Homo sapiens | study: EMG produced TPA metagenomics...
ATCCGCTTTCTGGAAGAGCAGGATGTGAGAACCCCAGAACAGCTGACGGAGAAAAATCCAGGAATTAGAGGCGAGAAATGGAAGCTCCTGACTTCTGGGATGACCCGGAGAAGTCACAGAGCAAGATGAAAGAGCTTAAGAGTATGAAGGATGATGTAGCTACATACGCAAAGCTCAAGGAACAGTACGAAGATATAGAGACGATGATTGAGATGGGCTATGAGGAGAACGATGAGTCACTCATACCCGAGATACAGCAGATGCTTGATGATTTTGAGAGCACATATGACGGTATCAGAATGAAGACTCTTTTGTCGGGAGAATATGATAAATGCAATGCGATTCTGAGGCTCAATGCTGGTGCAGGTGGTACCGAGTCGTGTGACTGGGCGGCCATGCTGTTTCGTATGTACTCGAAGTGGGCTGACAAAAAGGCTTTACCCTTGAAGTACTCGACTCGCTTGATGGCGATGAAGCCGGTATCAAGTCCATTACCTTCCAGGTAAACGGAGAGAATGCATATGGGTATTTAAAGTCTGAAAAGGGTGTGCACAGGCTTGTTCGTATTTCGCCGTTTAATGCGGCGGGAAAAAGGCAGACCTCATTCGTATCATGTGATGTCATGCCGGATATTGAGGAGGATCTCGATATTGAAGTGAAGGACGAGGATATCAGAATTGATACCTACCGCTCAAGTGGAGCAGGAGGACAGCATATCAATAAAACTTCGTCTGCTATTCGTATCACACATTTTCCATCAGGGATCGTGGTACAGTGTCAGAATGAGCGTTCACAGCATATGAACAAGGACAAAGCCATGCAGATGTTAAAGGCAAAGCTGTATCTTTTAAAGCAGGAAGAGAATGCTGCAAAGGAGGCGGGCATCAGAGGCGAGGTCAAGGAAATTGGCTGGGGAAGCCAGATACGTTCGTATGTGCTTCAGCCTTACACCATGGTCAAGGATCACAGGACAGATGTGGAGACCGGTAATGCGGATGCAGTGCTCGATGGCAATATAGATATATTTATCAATGGTTATCTGAAGTGGCTTGCAACACGTTCAGAATAAGGAGGCAAATGTGGGTTTAGTTATAGCTGTGGCGATATTGGCAGTTCTGACAGCTGCCGGAGTGACCGTTTATATTAAAGTCAGACGGTTGTCTGAAAGTCTTCTTGGTACACCTGATGTCACAGAGGGCATCAATCGTATCAGGGAGAATGTCTCTACGACTCCCAAGTCGGTTTCAGGCATGACGCGCCTTATGGAGCCACAGATAAAAAGGGATTTTCCGGAGTTTGTCTGGGAACAGTTTAAGAGAATGTCAGAAAGAGTGCTTGTGTCAGCACTTTGTGCAATCACGACTGAGGATATTTACAAGCTGGACCGTGAGGCTTCTGATGAGGTAAGACAGCAGGTGCAGGTGCGTATAGACAGCAATGAAGCAGCTGGCTTTACAGAGCATTTTGACGAGATCAGGGTGCATCAGACTGAAATCTCAAACTATGTGAAAAGAGATGGAAGGTGCGTCATCAGTATACAGAGTGCGGTTGAGTATTTTTACTACAAGACTGCCTCAGGAAAGCTTATCAGTGGTGATAAAGAGTATAAAAAGCAGACCAGATACAATATGGAGCTTGTATACATACAGGATATAGATATGCTGGATAATGCAGGGATAGGCAGTGCAGTTGGCACTACATGTCCGAATTGCGGTGCTCCGGTCAGAAGTCTTGGAGCAAAGAAATGTGAATATTGTGGCTCATATGTTGAGCCTGTCAATATAAAAGTATGGAAGCTGCAGAGCTTTCATGAAGTTGATTACAACCATATCTAAGGAGGAAGAAAATGGGAATTATTAAGGCAGTAAAACAGGCAATTGGAGGCGGCTTTGCAGATACATGGCAGGAGGTTATTGAGCCGGATAATATAGGCGACCAGACAGTCTATGCCAGGGGTGTGCTGGTAAACAGGGGGCAGAATAAAAAAGGCTCTGACGATATTGTTTCAAACGGCTCTATCATTCATGTATATGACAATCAGTTTATGATACTTGTTGATGGTGGCAAGATTGTGGATTACACAGCTGAGCCGGGCTACTACAAGGTGAGCAATTCATCTATGCCATCACTTTTCAACGGACAGTTTGGGGATTCTTTAAAGGAAACCTTTGACCGTGTGAGATTTGGTGGACAGACACCACAGTCACAGAAGGTTTATTATATCAACCTTCAGGAAATCAAGGGAATCAAGTTTGGTACGAGAAATCCTATAAACTACTATGATACATTTTATAATGCGGAGCTTTTCCTTCGTGCCCATGGTACATATTCCATCAAAATTGTGAATCCGCTTCAGTTTTATGCAGAGGCTATTCCAAAGAATATGGATCATGTGGAGATTACTGATATCAATGAGCAGTATCTGTCAGAGTTTTTAGAGGCATTACAGTCTGCCATCAACCAGATGTCAGCGGATGGTACAAGAATTTCATTCGTCACAAGCAAGGCATCTGAGCTTGGAAGATATATGGCCAAGTGTCTCGATGAAAGCTGGAATCAGATGCGTGGTATGGAGGTACAAAGTGTTGGTATCGCCAGCCTTTCATATGATGAGAAGTCTCAGGAGCTCATTAACACAAGAAACGAGGGCGCAATGCTCTCAGATCCATCTATTGCACAGGGATATATGGTCAAAAATATGTCAGAGGGTGTCAAGAACGCAGGCAGCAACAGTGGTGGAGCTATGCAGGGCTTCATGGGTGTCGGCATGGGAATGAGCACCATGGGCAATATGATGAATGGTTTTACACAGATGGCACAAAATAACCGGTCAGCCGGAATGAATGCGCCGGGAAATGGTGCAGCAGGTATGGCAGCAGGAGTGGCTTCAGGTGCCACACAGCAGGAGGATGCGTCAGGCTGGACATGTGAGTGCGGACAGAAAAACACAGGTAAATTCTGCAGTAATTGCTGCAAGCCTATGCCACAGGAGATTACAGAGTGGACATGTGAGTGTGGACAGAAAAATACAGGTAAATTCTGCACAAACTGTGGCAAGCCATTACCTGTAAACACAGAGTGGACATGTGAGTGTGGACAAAAAAATACAGGTAAATTCTGCAGTAATTGTGGAAAACCAAGAGCATAAGATGTTGCAAAGCTGTAATCTTTGTGTTAAAATCTTTGAGTCAAGGACAAATGTCGGTGTGTGACAAACACACACCGGCCATTTTGGAGGTAACTAAATGGCGGAGAAATCAAACTACTTCGTTTTACGGGCAAAGGCTGTACCGGAGGTGCTGCTTAAAGTAGTTGAGGCAAAGAGACTGCTGGATTCGGGCAAGCTTGAATCTGTGCAGGAGGCAACAGATGCTGTTGGCATAAGTAGAAGCTCCTTTTACAAATATAAGGATGATATTTTTCCTTTTTATGAGGGACGTAAAGGAAAGACAGTGAATCTTGTAATTCAGATGGATGACGAGCAGGGCATACTTTCCGTTGTGCTTAAGTCGGTAGCCGATGCGAAAGCAAATATTCTTACCATACACCAAAGTGTACCGGTAAATGGCATTGCGTCACTCACGTTATCTGTGGATGTATTTCCCGAGTCGGATGATGTGGATGATATGGCAAAGCAGATTGAGTCCTTAAAGGGCATACATTACGTAAAAATTTTAGCCAGGGAGTAACAAAAAGATGAAGATTGCAGTTATGGGTTACGGCACAATTGGATCAGGTGTCGTAGAAGTATTAGAAATCAACAAGGAAAAAATCGCAAAGAGAGCAGGAGAGCCAATCGAGGTCAAGTATGTGCTTGATTTAAGAGAGTTCCCGGGTACACCTATTGAGAACAAAATAGTTCATGATTATAAGGTTATTGCAGAGGACCCTGAGATCGGTATAGTTGTAGAGACAATGGGAGGCGTTGAGCTGCATTTACATTCGTAAAGGCAATGCTTGAGGCAGGAAAACAGGTAGCAACATCAAACAAGAACCTTGTTGCTGCAAAGGGTGCTGAGCTCATCAAGGTTGCCAGGATCATGGAGTGAACTTCCAGTTTGAGGCCAGTGTCGGTGGTGGAATCCCTATTATCAGACCTCTCAACAAGTGTCTCACAGCAGACGAGATTGAGGAAATCACAGGTATCTTAAACGGAACAACCAACTACATGCTTACAAAGATGACAGAGGAAGGTGCAGACTTTGATGAGGTATTAAAGGATGCTCAGGATAAGGCTATGCAGAGAAGGATCCTACAGCCGACATAGAGGGATATGATCCATGCAGAAAGATAGCCATTCTCACATCGCTTGTTGCAGGACAGCAGGTGGATTTCGAGGATATCCATTGTGAGGGTATCACAAAGATTACACCTGAGGATATTAAGTATGCAAAGGCAATGCACCGTGCAATCAAGCTTCTTGCTTCAAGCCGCAAGGTGGGTGACAGCTATACCTGTCTCGTTGCACCATATATGATAGATGACACACATCCGCTCTCAGGAGTAAATGGAGTGTTCAACGGCGTATTTTTACGCGGAAATGTGCTCGGAGATGCTATGTTCTACGGCAGTGGAGCAGGAAAGCTTCCAACAGCAAGTGCTGTAGTGGCAGATGTTGTTGATATGACAAAGCATCAGAACACAAATATTTATATCGACTGGAAGCCTGAGAAGCTCACACTTGTAAGCTATGATGACAGTGTAAACAGCTTCTTTGTGAGAACTGACTCACCAAAGAGCGAGGTTGAGGCTGTATTCGGACATGTAGACTACATTGAGGATGTGGTTGACGGCGAGTATGCATTCACAACAGGCGACATGACAGAGAAGGATTTTGCCGACAAGGCATCAAAGGTAAACGTTATTAACAGAATTAGACTGTAAAGGACAAAAATATGGTAAAAGGCTTATACACCGCTCACACCGGTATGGTTAATGAGATGAAGCGCATGGATGTTCTTGCGAACAACCTGGCCAATTCCGATACCTATGGATTTAAAAAAGTAGGGAACCACCTCGCATTCATTTAAAAATGAACTTGCTATAAAGATAAAGGATACATCAAACTACGGACTGCACAAAAATCTGGGCAGCATGACATACGGAGTGCATCTCGGTGAGACGTATACCGACTGGGATGAGGGTAGCTTTAAGGTGACTGACAATCCTACCGACTTGGCTATCGGTGGAAAAGGCTTTTTTGCCGTTGCATTTACTGACAAATCCGGTCAGACAAGTGTAAAGTATACTAGAGACGGTGCTTTCAAGGTCAATGCTGACGGTTATCTGGTCACAGCAGACGGAGACCATGTGCTCAATGCGACAGGTGCATTGAGTGGAGATGGCGGTGAAGCAAACTGGGTAAAGGTAGACCCGAATGAGAAGTTTTCGGTAAACTCACTTGGATATATCACACAGAACAATCAGTTAGTTGGCACAATAGGCGTTGTCGATGTGGATAATTATGACTATATTGAAAAATATGGTGAAAATCTCTACAATCTGACGGCCGGGGGTAATATTATAGCTTCCGATGCCGAAATAGAACAGGGAGCCTTAGAAACTTCAAATGTCAATGTGGTCAATGAGATGGTCAATATGATTACGATACAGCGTGCATATGAAGCCGGACAGAAGGTTATTACATCTATTGATGAGACATTAGACAAGGCTGTCAACAATGTAGGAAGAGTATAAGGAGATATGCCATATGATGAGGGCGCTTTACACAGCCGCAACAGGTATGCGTGCTGAACAGACAAATGTAGATACAATTGCAAACAATCTTTCCAATGTCAATACGACAGGCTTTAAGGGTCAGAGGACAGAGTTTAAGTCTCTTTTATATCAGACGATACAGACCCGTTCTACATCCGGAAATGGTGATGAAAAGCCGGTAGGAGCGCAAGTGGGGCTTGGTACCCGTGTGGCTGCAACCACATCCACTTATACTCAGGGTCCGCTCAATTCTACGGAGAGGCCTACTGATTTTGCTTTGGAGGGCGATGGCTTTTTTGCAGTGAGAGGTACTGACAATCAGACCTATTACACGAGAAACGGTGCCTTCACATGGAGCCAGTATGGAAACGGACAGACTATACTTACTGATTCACAGGGCAATCCTGTCATGGATACAAACGGTAATATCATAGCTGTGCCGGCAGGTGTGTCTGCTGAGAAGATGAGCTTTGGAGAGGATGGTGCGGTAGGTTATATGACTGCACAGGGCAATTATATTAATCTGAATCAGCGAATTGCTGTGTATCAGTTTAATAACCCGTCAGGTCTTGAAAAGCAGTCAGGAAGCCTGCTTGCAGCAACAGCCAATTCGGGCAATCCGATGCTTGAATCTGCAAACCCTGCTCTGAAAAACAGCAAGGTTGTGACAGGATATCTTGAGGGCTCAAATGTGCAGGTAGCTGACGAGATGGTTAATCTCATTGTGGCACAGCGTGCCTACGAGCTCAATTCAAAGGCCATCACAACAGCTGATTCGATGCTTGAGACAGCAAATAATTTGAGGAGATAGTAGCATATGGATATAAGCGCAGTATCAACACTTGCAAACTCAAATAATACATCTGCGGTGGCAGACAAGCTTAAGAATAACGTAAAAAATCTGTCATCAGACTCTACAGAGGACGAGCTCAAGAGCACACTTAAAGATTTTGAGTCTTATTTTGTGGAGCAGGTCATAAAGGAAATGAAGGATTCCATGACACTAAAGAGTGAGGATGAGGATTCCTCTATGTCGCAGTACAAGGATATGTTCATGGATACTGTCATAGAGCAGATGAGTGATACGATAGTGGAGAAGTCCGGAGAAAACATCACACAGCAGCTTTATGAGCAGATGAAGCGCAATTACAATATATAATAATAATTGATAATAAAAAGCCGGTTCGGCATGCTTGCATGTGGTTACCGGTTTTTTAGTGCAAACTTAGTAATTGCAGATACGCATGCTCTAGGGTATAATATTAAAAAAATAAAACTATTCAGAACCACTGAGAACAAGAAAAGCTGATGCGTCATGCTTGCATGTAAGCAGCAGGTTTTCTTCTTCTCAAGGTGGCTCGAATAGAGCCACCCCCCACACATATGAGTAAAATTAGCTGCGAAGCAGCGAGAAAAGCACGAGTATCGTGCGGTTTTACGAATGTGCGTGGGGTGGTTCTGGATAGACGCAATAAAACAACACAGATACGGAGAAATTCAATTGGAAACCGAAACAGTCACAGGATACGTTGATCATATAATATACAGAAATGCAGAAAACGGGTATACGGTACTTGTTCTTGTAGTGAACGAGGAGGAGCTCACATGTGTGGGTACTTTTTCGGACATTGCTGAGGGTGAAAATATAGAGGCTCACGGTGAGTATACAGAGCATGCCACATATGGCCGACAGTTTAAGGTAGTAAGCTTTGAAGAGAAGGAGCCGGAGGATGAGATGGCTATTGAGAGGTATCTGGCTCAGGAGCCATACATGGTATAGGACTTGCACTCGCAGCACGTATTGTCAGGCGATTCAAGAAGGATACCTTTCGCATCATAGAGGAAGAGCCGGAGAGGCTTGCTGAGGTAAAGGGCATCAGCCAGAGAAAGGCTATGGAGATTGCGGACCAGGTCAATGCAAAAAGAGACTTAAGGGAAGCTATGATTTTTTTGCAGCAGTACGGCATCAATATGAATCTGGCTGTGAAGATATATAATAAGTATGGCGGAGAGATATACAGCGTGCTCAAGGAAAATCCGTACCGCATGGCGGATGATATCGACGGAGTTGGTTTTAAAACTGCAGATGAGATAGCGGCGCGGGTTGGCATCAAGACTGATTCTGATTTTAGAATAAAAAGCGGTATACAGTATGTTTTGCAGCAGGCTGCCATGGACGGACACACATATCTGCCGATGGAGGAGCTTACGAGGCGTGCTGTATATCTGCTCGGAGTGGAAAGCTCGCAGGTTGAGGCACATTACATGAATCTGGCCATGGACAGGAAGATTGTCATGCAGCTAAAGGATGATATAACCCAGATTTATGCTAACACCTTTTATTATATGGAGCAAACACGGCAGCCATGCTAAAGCAGCTTGATGTGACGTATGATGTGCCGGATATCGAGATAGAGGCTGCAATCAGAAATATAGAGAAAAAGACAGAGATGGAGCTCGATGAGCACCAGGCTGAGGCAGTGAAGGAAGCAGTCAGAAATGGCCTTTTAGTCATTACCGGAGGACCCGGAACAGGAAAAACCACCACTATCAATACTATTATCAAGTATTTTGAGCTGGAGGGCATGGATATTTTTCTGGCTGCACCGACAGGCCGGGCGGCAAAACGCATGAGTGAGACGACAGGCTACGAGGCACGCACAATCCACCGTATGCTTGAGTTAAACGGCGGCATGGACACAGGAAGCGCAGCTGGCTTTGAGAGAAATGAAAGGAATCCGCTCGAGACGGATGTAATCATCATAGATGAGATGTCGATGGTTGATATATCACTCATGTACTCATGCTAAAGGCGGTTGTGGCAGGTACGAGACTCATACTTGTAGGAGATGTGAACCAGCTTCCGAGCGTGGGACCGGGCAGCGTGCTAAAGGATATTATTGATTCAGGTGCCTTCCACACGGTAAAGCTTACAAAGATTTTTCGTCAGGCGAGCACAAGCGATATTATAGTAAACGCCCACAAGATAAATAATGGAGAAGAGGTATCGTTAGATAATAAGAGCATGGATTTCTTTTTTCTAAAGAGATATGATGCCGACAAGATAATAAATGTTACATTACAGCTAATAAAGCAGAAGCTTCCTAAGTTTGTAAATGCTACAGAGTATGATATACAGGTGCTTACGCCTATGAGAAAGGGACTTCTCGGAGTGGAACGTCTAAACGGTATATTGCAGGCGTATATGAATCCGGCAGACAAGAGCAAGCGCGAAAAAGAATACAGGGGCACGATTTTCCGCGAGGGCGACAAGGTGATGCAGATAAAGAACAACTATCAGATAGAGTGGGAAATCAGGACAAAATTTGGACTTTGTGTGGATAAGGGCATGGGAATCTTCAATGGAGATACAGGTATCATTGAGGAAATCAATGATTTTGCCGAGACCATGACCATATCTTTTGACGAGGGCAGAAAGGTGGAGTATCCGTTTAAGCTTTTGGAGGAGCTTGAACTTGCATACGCGGTCACTATACACAAGTCGCAGGGAAGTGAGTATCCGGCGGTCGTTATACCTCTTTTGAGCGGCCCGAGAATGCTTATGAACAGAAATTTGCTCTATACGGCGGTTACAAGAGCAAAGAAATGTGTTACCATAGTGGGTGACGAACAGACATTTTACGAGATGATACAAAACAACTCACAGCAGAGACGCTATAGCGGGCTTAGAGACAGAATAGTGGAGGAGACTATCTGATGAAAATAAGAAAACTTACAAATGAAGAGATAAAAGGGGCATGTGCCTTGCGGTAAGTATATACAATATCGCAATCAGAGGCTGCTTTCGGACACAGGACTGTCATCGATATTTTGATGAATATATGGATGCAGACAGGCTGACGGACGAGGAAAGGGCTGGTGTTCTTGTAGTATTTGGTGCGTTTGATAGCAATTTGCTGTGCGGAGTGTGCGGCATGACAAACGAGGGACATATCACCATGCTGTATGTGCATCCGCAGTATTTAAGACGTGGAATTGGCAAAAAGCTTCTGGAGAGAGTCAGGATATATGCGCGCATGCAGCTTAAGCTCATGCAGGTGTCTGTAAATGCAATGCCGGCATACACGGCAGACTACTTCAGGCGTGTGGGCTTTAAGAGTGCATATCAGGGAGGCTTTTGCGATGGACAAGGCGATATGTACGTTCCTATGACAGCAAAAAGCATATATCAGGTGGAGTATACACCGCGACATATATCTGATAAGACTTTTATTGCAATTTCAGTTGGCTTCACATGTCTTGTATTTTTCTCAGGCGTGATATATGCGGTATGCGCGGGGCTTACTCCGTAACGCTCAGATGCAGGTTTAATGGGCTGTAATAGTTGCCGGTCATACTTTGGTGTGAACAGTAACTAACATTGTATACATAAATATGCATATTTATGTAACAAAAAACAGTTGAAAAATCGGCTGTATTATGATACACTTTTTACAATTTAAGCAGATATACTATGCAACTACACTTTATAAGAAAAAAGAGACGCCCTCTTTTTTTTTGCGCAGACGTAAGGTTAGTTGCAGCTAAGAAGCTTATGGTTACAAAGTATAACACGAAAGGGCAGGGTAAAGATGAAAGCATTTTTAATTCTTGAAGATGGTAATGTATTTACCGGAACCAGCATTGGTTCAACAAGGGAAGTCATTAGTGAGATAGTATTTAACACATCAATGACAGGATATCTGGAGGTACTTACAGATCCTTCCTATGCAGGACAGGCTGTTGTAATGACTTATCCACTTATCGGAAATTATGGAATCACACCGGATATGGAGTCAGAAAGACCATGGCCGGATGGATATATAGTAAGAGAGCTGTCGCGTATGCCAAGTAATTTCCGCTGCGAGGGTACTATACAGGATTTCCTTAAGAAAAACGATATTCCGGGAGTGGCCGGCATTGATACACGTGCGCTTACAAAGATTCTCAGGGAAAAGGGTACTATGAACGGAATGATTACCACAAATGAGAATTACAATCTCGATGAGATTATTCCAAAGCTCAAGGCATATACTACAGGCAATGTGGTTGACAAGGTCACATGCACTGAGAAAAAGGTTTTAAAGGGCCAAGGAAAGAGGGTTGCCCTCATGGATTTCGGTGCCAAAAACAACATCGCCAAATCACTCAATGAAAGAGGCTGTGAAGTTACAATTTACCCTGCACACACAACCGCTGAAGAGATACTTGGTGACAATCCTGACGGAATCATGCTCTCAAACGGACCTGGAGATCCAAAGGAGTGTGTAGATATTATAAAGGAAATAAAGAAGCTTTATGACAGCAATGTGCCGATTTTTGCAATCTGCCTCGGACATCAGCTCATGGCACTTGCAACAGGCGCAGATACACACAAGATGAAGTACGGACACAGAGGTGGAAACCATCCGGTTAAGGATCTTGCAACAGGCCGTGTTTATATTTCTTCCCAGAACCATGGATATGTGGTGGACACAGATAAACTTGACCCTAATGTGGCTGAGCCTGCATTTATAAATGTCAACGACGGCACTAATGAGGGACTTAAGTATGTGAACAAGAATATCTTCACAGTTCAGTTCCATCCGGAGGCATGCCCTGGACCACAGGATTCAGCATATCTTTTTGACCGCTTTATTAACATGATGGGAGGTAACCAGTAATGCCAAGAAATAATGATATTAAAAAAGTATTAGTTATCGGTTCCGGTCCAATCGTAATCGGACAGGCCGCAGAGTTTGACTATGCAGGAACACAGGCCTGCCGTTCCTTAAAAGAGGAGGGCATTGAGGTATGTCTGGTAAACTCAAACCCGGCAACTATCATGACTGATAAGCAGATTGCGGATCAGGTATATATAGAGCCACTTACTCTTGAGTCATTAAAAGAGATTATCATAAAAGAAAAGCCTGACAGCATCCTTCCTACACTCGGTGGACAGGCAGGACTCAATCTTGGCATGGAGCTCGCTGAGTGCGGCTTCCTTGATGAGCAGGGAGTAAAGCTTATCGGAACAACAGCAGAGACCATCTTTAAGGCTGAGGACCGTCAGGCCTTCAAGGATACCATGGAGAAAATCGGTGAACCAATCGCGGCTTCACAGGTTGTAAAGAATATCGAGGATGGTATCGCATTTACCAACAAGATTGGTTACCCTGTAGTTCTTCGTCCTGCATTTACACTCGGCGGTTCCGGCGGTGGAATTGCTCACGATGAGCAGGAGCTTATCGACATACTTTCAAATGGACTTCGCCTGTCACGTGTCGGAGAGGTTCTTGTAGAGAGATGTATCGCAGGCTGGAAGGAAATCGAGTACGAGGTAATGCGTGATGCCAACGGCAACTGCATCACAGTATGTAACATGGAAAATATCGACCCGGTCGGTGTGCATACAGGAGATTCAATCGTAGTAGCACCTTCGCAGACACTTGGAGATAAAGAGTATCAGATGCTTCGTACATCAGCACTCAATATCATCAACGAGCTTCAGATTACAGGAGGCTGTAACGTACAGTATGCCTCAATCCTGACTCATTCGAGTACTGTGTTATCGAGGTAAACCCACGAGTTTCACGTTCATCAGCACTCGCATCAAAGGCTACAGGATATCCTATCGCCAAGGTTACAGCCAAGATTGCACTCGGCTATCACCTCGATGAGATCAAGAACGCTATCACACAGAAGACATACGCAAGCTTTGAGCCAATGCTTGATTACTGTGTAGTCAAGATTCCAAGACTTCCGTTCGACAAGTTCCTCACAGCAAAGCGTACACTTACCACTCAGATGAAGGCTACCGGAGAGGTAATGAGTATCTGCAACAACTTCGAGGGTGCCTTATGAAGGCTATCAGATCTCTCGAGCAGCATGTTGATTCACTTATGTCTTATGACTTTACTGGTCTTACAGATGATGAGCTTGAGAAACAGCTTGCAGTTGTTGACGACAGACGTATCTGGGTTATCGCAGAGGCGCTCCGCCGTGGAGTTAAATACGAGCATATTCACGAGATTACTAAGATAGATCTTTGGTTTATCGATAAAATCGCAATACTTGTTGAGATGGAGAACCGTTTAAAGACAGAGGAGCTTACAGTTGACCTGTTAAAAGAGGCAAAGCGTATCGAGTTCCCTGACAATGTTATCTCACAGCTTACAGATATTGATGAGGCTGATATCAAGAAGATGCGTTACGACAACGGCATTGTGGCAGCCTACAAGATGGTTGATACCTGTGCCGCAGAGTTTGAAGCAGAGACACCATACTACTACTCAGTATTCGGCAGCGAGAATGAGGCGGCAGAGACAAATCCACAGAAAAAGGTGCTTGTACTTGGTTCAGGACCTATCCGTATCGGACAGGGTGTTGAGTTTGATTACTGTTCAGTCCACTGTACATGGTCGTTTGCCAAGGAAGGCTGGGAGACAATCATCGTAAACAACAACCCTGAGACCGTTTCAACTGACTTTGATATTGCTGACAAGCTCTATTTTGAGCCACTCACAGCAGAGGATGTTGAGAGCATCGTTAATATTGAAAAGCCTGACGGAGCTGTTGTACAGTTCGGTGGACAGACCGCCATCAAGCTTACAGAGGCACTTATGAAGATGGGTGTCAAGATACTTGGAACAAAGGCTGAGGATGTAGACGCAGCCGAGGACAGAGAGCTCTTCGACGAGATTCTTCAGAAGACAGGCATCCCAAGAGCAGCAGGTGTACAGTATTTACAGCTGAGGAGGCAAAGAAGGTAGCAAACGAGATCGGTTACCCTGTACTTGTCCGTCCTTCATACGTGCTTGGCGGACAGGGCATGAAGATTGCATGGAATGATGATGAAATCGAAGAATTTATCGGCATCATCAACACAATCACACAGGATCATCCAATCCTTGTAGATAAGTACCTTATGGGTAAGGAAATTGAGGTTGATGCAATCTGTGACGGTACAGATATCCTGATTCCGGGTATCATGGAGCACATCGAGCGTACAGGAGTACACTCAGGAGACTCTATCTCAGTTTACCCTGCACATACTATCTCAGAAAAAGCAAAAGAGACTCTGGTTGAGTATAACAAAGAGACTTGCACAGGCACTCCATGTTGTTGGTATGATTAATATCCAGTTTATCGATATGGACGACAACATCTATGTTATCGAGGTAAACCCACGTTCTTCAAGAACAGTACCATACATCAGCAAGGTTACAGGTATTCCAATCGTAGACCTCGCAGCAAGAATCATCATGGGCGAGACAATAAAGGGCATGGGCTACACACCTGGACTTGCTCCGACATCCGATTACATTGCAATCAAGATGCCGGTATTCTCATTCGAGAAGCTGCGTGGTGCTGAGATTTCACTCGGACCTGAGATGAAGTCAACAGGAGAGTGTCTTGGAATTGACAAGACCTTCAATGGTGCGCTTTACAAGGCATTTGAGGTGCGGGAGTCGAGCTTCCTAAGTACAAGCAGATGATTATGACTGTAAAGGATGCCGATAAGCCTGAGGCGGTAGGCGTTGCAAAGCGTTTTGAGAAGCTTGGATACAAGATTTATGCCACAAGAAGTACTGCAAAGTACTTACAGGAGCACGGAGTAAATGCTCTTCGCGTAAACAAGATATCACAGGAGTCTCCAAACGTCATGGATCTTATCCTCGGACACAAGATAGACCTTGTAATCGATACACCTACACAGGGTAACGGAGACAAGACAAGAGACGGTTTCCTTATCAGAAGAAATGCAATCGAGACAGGTGTTTACTGTATCACGGCCATGGATACAGCCAATGCACTTGCGCATGCATTAGAGACTGCTTCTGACAAGAAGACACCGGTTGATATTGCAACAGTTAAGAATCTTTAAAAGTATATAGAATATATTTTATCCCCGGACAGTATATCGGATATGCTGCCCGGGGATTTTTTATAAAATGAAAAATATGATGTGTTATGCCTGTATGCATGCCGCAGGTTATAATAGCATCGGTTTTTGTTAATCTGACGGAATAGTATAAGTAATACGTGTGAAAAATATGCAAAGTTTAATAGAAATTTGACAAATTATTAACAAAAGCAATTGATTTTTACATAAATTTGTAGTATAATAACTTTGTTAAAAAATTAACAGCACGGATGTGCAATACAATTTAAAGGAGATAATATAATGGCAAAGAAAGTTGTAATCGCAAGTGCTTGCCGTACAGCAATCGGCAAAATGGGCGGAGCATTAAGCAATACTCCAGCCGCAGATTTAGGTGCAATCGTAATTAAGGAGGCTTTAAACCGTGCAGGTGTTGCTCCTGAGATGGTTGACGAGGTTAAGATGGGTTGTGTTATCCAGCAGCTCAGGGACAGAACGTAGCTCGTCAGGCTTCTATAAAGGCAGGACTTCCAATCGAGGTTCCGGCTATCACAATCAATGTTGTTTGTGGATCAGGTCTTAAGTGCGTAAACGACGCTGCTACAATGATCAAGGCCGGTGAGGCTGATATCGTTGTTGCCGGTGGTATGGAGAACATGTCAATGGCTCCTTACGCTATGACAAAGGCACGTTTCGGATACAGAATGAACAATGCAACAATCATCGATACAATGGTTAACGATGCTCTTACAGATGCATTCAACCACTATCATATGATGATCACAGCTGAGAATGTATGTGATAAATACGGCATCACTCGTGAAGAGCTTGATGAGTTCTCAGCAAACTCACAGCAGAAGTGTGAGGCAGCTATCGCAGCAGGCAAGTTCGATGATGAGATCGTTCCTGTACCTGTTAAGGTTAAGAAAGAAATCGTTGAGTTCAAAAAGGACGAGGGACCTCGTGCCGGAACAACAGTAGAGACTCTTTCTAAGCTTCGTTGCTGCTCAGGTAAAGAGGGCGGACTTGTTACAGCCGGTAACGCATCAGGAATCAATGATGGTGCTGCAGCAGTAGTTGTAATGAGCGAAGAGAAAGCTAAGGAGCTCGGTGTTAAGCCATTAGCTACATGGGTAGCAGGAGCACTTGGCGGAGTTGAGCCTGAGATCATGGGTGTTGGACCGGTAGCTTCTACAAAGAAGGTTCTTGCAAAGACAGGTCTTACAATTGATGATTTCGATCTTATCGAGGCAAACGAGGCATTTGCTGCACAGTCAATCGCTGTAGCAAGAGATCTTGGTTTCGATATGAGCAAGGTAAATGTAAACGGTGGTGCTATCGCACTCGGACATCCTGTAGGAGCTTCAGGCTGTCGTATCCTTGTTACATTATTACATGAGATGCAGAAGAGAGGATCTAACAGAGGTCTTGCAACACTTTGTATCGGTGGTGGAATGGGATGTTCTACTATCGTTGAGAAGTACTAATTTTCTTTGCCAATAGATATATGAGGGGGTGCAGGTGCATCCCCTTGTAGTGTGAATTAGTTTATTCACATCAGTTTATATATATGATTAAGTTATGTTGCAGAGGCTTAGCACTTAAAGCTTTTTGCACCATAATATATTTTAGGAGGAATTAAAATGAAGGTTGGAATTATCGGTGCTGGTACAATGGGCCAGGGAATCGCAAAAGCATTCGCACAGGTAGATGGATACGAGGTAGCACTCTGCGATATTAAGCAGGAGTGGGCTGAAGGCGGAAAAGACAAGATTGCAAAAGGATATGCAAGACTTGTAGCAAAAGAGAAAATGACACAGGAGAAGGTTGACGGCATTCTTGCAAGCATCACTCCTGGTTTAAAAGAAGATCTCTGCAAGGATTGTGACCTCATCGTTGAGGCTGCTTTCGAGGATATGCAGGTTAAGAAAACTACATTCGCTGAGTTAGACAAGATTGCTAAGCCAGAGTGTATTTTCGCTTCAAATACATCATCACTTTCAATCACAGAGATTGGAAACGGACTTACACGTCCATTAATCGGTATGCACTTCTTCAACCCTGCTGACCGTATGAAGTTAGTAGAGGTTATCGCAGGTGTTAACACACCTGTTGAGACAGTTGATGCAATCAAGAAGATTGCAGAGGAGATCGGCAAGACACCTGTACAGGTTAACGAGGCTGCCGGTTTCGTAGTAAACCGTATCCTTATCCCAATGATCAACGAGGCTGCTTTCATCAAGATGGAGGGCGTTTCAGATATCGCCGGAATCGATGCAGCTATGAAGCTTGGTGCTAACCATCCAATGGGACCATTAGAGCTTGGAGATTTCATCGGACTTGATATCTGCCTTGCAATCATGGACGTTCTTTACAATGAGACAGGTGACAGCAAGTATCGTGCATGTCCACTCATTCGCAAGATGGTAAGAGGCGGAAACCTTGGATGCAAGAGCGGCAAGGATTCTACGTTTACAACGCAGACCGTACAAAGACACCTGTAGACGCACAGTAGGCTTTATATAACATATATACGTTATAAAATATAGGTCTTATGTAGCTTATATATAAACTATAAAGTTATATAAGAATTCAATAACAAAACAAAAATCAAGGAGAATAAATCATGGATTTCACTTTAGATCAGAAACATGAGATGGCTCGCGACCTTTTCAAACAGTTCGCAGAGACAGAAGTTAAACCTCTTGCACAGGAGACTGACGAGACAGAGGTATTCCCAGCAGAGACAGTTGCTAAGATGGGAAAATATGGATTCATGGGCATTCCTGTACCAAAGGAGTACGGCGGACAGGGCTGTGATCCACTTACATACGTTATGTGTGTAGAAGAATTATCAAAGGTTTGTGGTACAACAGGCGTTATTGTATCTGCTCATACATCACTTTGTATCGATCCTATTATGACATTCGGTACAGAGGAGCAGAAGAAAAAATATGTTCCTGACCTTGCTTCAGGCAAGAAGATCGGTGCTTTCGGTCTTACTGAGCCGGGCGCTGGTACAGATGCACAGGGATGTCAGACAAAGGCCGTTTTAGACGGAGACGAGTGGGTTCTTAACGGATCTAAGTGCTTCATCACAAACGGTAAGGTTGCTGATGTTTACATCATCATCGCTATTACAAGCATCACAGAGGACAAGCGTGGACGTAAGAAGAAGAACTTCTCTGCATTCATCGTAGACAAGGGAACACCTGGATTCTCATTCGGAACAAAAGAGAAGAAGATGGGTATCCGCGGATCATCTACATACGAGCTTATCTTCGAGGATGCACGTATTCCAAAGGATGCATTACTTGGAAAAGAGGGAAGAGGTTTCCCAATCGCTATGCATACACTTGATGGTGGACGTATCGGAATCGCTGCTCAGGCACTTGGTATTGCAGAGGGCGCATTAGAGAGAACTATCGAGTACACAAAGGAAAGAAAGCAGTTCGGCCGTTCAATCGCACAGCAGCAGAATACACAGTTCAAGCTTGCAGATATGGCTACACGTATCGATGCAGCTAAGTATCTTGTATACGCAGCAGCTATGAAGAAGGCAGAGTTTGCTAATAACCCTAAGGTTCTTACTCAGTAGATGCAGCAAAGGCTAAATTATTCGCAGCAGAGACAGCTATGGCTGTTACAACAGAGTGCGTTCAGTTATTCGGTGGATACGGATATATCCGTGAGTACGATGTAGAGCGTATGATGCGTGATGCTAAGATTACAGAGATCTACGAGGGAACTTCAGAGGTTCAGCGTATGGTTATTTCAGGCTCATTACTCAGATAGTTAAGAGAGCTATCATAACTGTAGAGCTACTTAGAATAAATAAAGGAGAACAAATACATGAATATCGTAGTATGTATTAAACAGGTTCCTGATACAAAGGGTGGAGTAAAGTTCAATCCTGACGGAACACTTGATAGAGCTTCAATGCTTGCAATCATGAATCCAGATGACAAGGCTGGTCTTGAGGCAGCACTTAGAATCAAAGACGAGACAGGCGCAAAGGTTACAGTCCTTACAATGGGACTTCCAAAGGCTGATGCAATCCTTCGTGAGGCAATGGCTATGGGCGCTGATGATGCAGTTTTAGTAACAGACAGAGTACTTGGTGGAGCTGATACATGGGCTACATCTACTACAATTGCAGGTGCATTAAGAAATCTCGATTATGATTTAATCATCACAGGCCGTCAGGTATCGATGGAGATACAGCACAGGTTGGACCACAGATCGCAGTTCATCTTGGACTTCCTGTAATCTCATACGCAGAGGATATCAAGGTTGAGGGAGATTCTGTAGTCGTTAAGCGTCAGTATGAGGACAGATATCACGTAGTTAAGGCTAAGATGCCTTGTCTTATCACAGCTCTTTCAGAGTTAAACGAGCTAGATATATGACACCGGCGGAATCTTCGATGCATTTGACAAAGAGGTAACTGTCTGGGGCAGAGCTGACCTTAAGGATGTTGACGATTCAGATCTTGGACTTAAGGGATCACCTACAAAGATTGCTAAGGCATCTGACAAGGTACCTAAGGGAGCTGGAGAAAAGGTTAACCTTGATCCAACAGAGTCAGTAAACTATCTCATGGAGAAATTCAAAGAGAAACATATCATCTAGTATGGAGGAACCAAAAATGGGTTTAGAAGAATATAAGGGCGTATATATCTACGCACAGCAGGTAGACAATAAGCTTAGCGACATCGCCTTTGAGTTAGTCGGTAAAGCTAAAGAGTTAGCAGCAGATTTAAATACAGAGGTTACTGCAGTACTTCTTGGATCTAACGTAAAGGCTCTTGCAACAGAGCTCGGTGAGTACGGCGCAGACAAGGTAATCGTTGTAGACAATCCTGCACTTGAGACATACAGAACAGAGCCATACGCACAGGCTCTTGTATCAGTAATCAACGAGTACAAGCCGGAGATCATGTTAGTTGGTGCAACAGCTATCGGACGTGACCTCGGACCAACAGTTTCAGCAAGAGTTAAGACAGGTCTTACAGCTGACTGTACAAGCTTGAGATTGGTGATTTCCCAATCAACGCTATGCCTGGACAGGAGCAGAAGCACAACCAGCTTCTCATGACACGTCCTGCATTCGGTGGAAACACAATCGCAACAATCGCTTGTCCTGACAACCGTCCACAGATGGCAACAGTTCGTCCTGGTGTTATGCAGAAGCTTCCTAAAGAGGCTGGCAGAGCAGCAGAGGTTATCGAGTTCAATCCTGCACTCGAGGAGAACAATCGTTATGTTGAGATCATGGATATCGTTAAGGCAGTTGGCAACGTAGAGAACATCATGGACGCTAAGGTACTTGTATCAGGCGGACGTGGAGTTGGAAGCGCTGAGAACTTCGAGATGCTTCGTGACCTTGCTTCATGCTTCAAGGGTGGTATGGTATCATGCTCTCGTGCAGCAGTAGAGAACGGCTGGTTAGCACAGGATTATCAGGTAGGACAGACAGGAAAGACTGTACGTCCACAGATTTACTTCGCAATCGGTATCTCAGGAGCAATCCAGCACGTAGCAGGTATGGAGGAGTCTGATCTCATCATCGCCATCAACAAGGACGAGGATGCTCCAATCTTCGACGTAGCTGATTACGGCTTAGTAGGAGATTTAAAGAAGATCGTTCCTCAGCTTACAGCAGCTCTTAAAGAGGCAAATGCTGACGCATAATCGCATAATAATGCAATAAAATTACATTACTAATACATTTAAACACAGTACTGTTTATCGCAGTGCTGTGTTTTTTTGACCATAAATATAGCGTAATCTTATAAATATAAAGAGTTTTTTGGGGAAATAAGTAATTTTCTTAATAAAAAAACATCCGTGTGTAAATCGCAAAGGATTTGACTCAGATGTTTTATTTGGAAGTTTGTTTGATATTAGAAAGACCTAATATATAGTCAGCGGACACATTATAGTATTTACATAAAGCGAGCAGATGGTGAATCGGTAGTTCATTTGCTCCGCGCTCATATCTGGCATACATGGTCTGGGATGTACCCAGATAATCGGCTATTTGCTGTTGGGTTTTATCGTTATCTTCCCGTAGATTGCGCATTCGTTGAATGTAATCCATATTCCCCCCTCCGTACATGTACATATAACTTAACATAATAAAGATGTTTACTATTGAATTTAGTAAATATTTGTACTATAATTTATGTAGGAAAGATGTCACAGGATGATAAAGAAAGGAAGGTATTAACATGGCTTTAATAAGATGTCCAGAATGTGGAAAAGAAATAAGTGATTCGGCACAAGTGTGTCCAAATTGTGGCTGTAAGACAGAGTTGGGAAATCAAAATGAAATTATGAAAACTTCTTTACTCGTGGATATAGGTTTTACAGTTTTAGGAATAATATGTGCTATATTTGCATTTGTAGCTTACTATACAGTTAGTACGGATGCATTTGTAGTGTTGATTATTTTGGCAGCTGTTTTATTTATTATTGGCTCAGTCTATGGAAGATTAATAAGAAAAAATAATAAGAAATAATATCTTTGAGAGACGTAAGATGAATAAGAAGATAATAACTATAATATTTACTCTAAGTACTATGCTTTTTCTAGTCGGATGTTCTTTTACAAACAATGAATCAAATGGGAGTGATAAAAATTATACCTATAATGATTTAGACGAGAATCAAAAAGAAATCATAGATAATGTGTATGCTGAATTAGGTGATTGGGGATATACGTATGAGCCAAGTGCTATTCCGGCGAGTAAGATAAAGTTTTTTTTATGAGGATTCGAAATTGATATTTGCGGCTTTTCATGATTATGGGGGTGGAAATGGTGGAGGCTCTTATTCAGTATATGAAATAGATGAGAATTCTGGAACTGTAAGTGGACATTCATATGACACGCTAAACGAAAATGATGTACTAAATAAACGAGTTTTAGCTGTGGAACTTTTATCGGGAGAAAGTTTTGATGTTGAAGCTTCCGAAGACTCGCAAAAAGATATTTTGGCAAATTCATATGGTAAAGCTGTAAATGAGTAATAATATGACTATAACAGAATTGGAGAAAATTAAAAATGGGCTATTGCGGTAATTGTGGTGAAAAAATAGAAAAAGGAGCTAATTTTTGCGGTAAATGTGGTGCGGTTGTTGAGAAAGAACAATCAGAACATGTTTATGATGTTATAGCACCAAAGAACAATAGCGCTAGAGTATGGAAAATTATAATCCCTAGTCTTATTGTTGGAGTAATTGTAATATGGGGATTTATGCAATTGATGTCTGTATCGGATAAACCGCGTGACTGGTGTGGACATAGTCCGACTGTAGCATATAAAGAAAGCGATGGTTCTTACTCTTATGTTTGCAAGGAGTGTAGAAAAAAATGTGCATGGTGTGGAAAAAAAGCTACACGACATTATGAGAATATGATGCATAAGGAAGTTTTTGTATGTGAAGAAACTTACAAGAAAATGCACGATGATTAACAAATGCTATTTGTGTAGGAAGGATGGTAAAATAATGAAGAAGAAAACTGTAAAAATACTTATGGGTGTAGCGTTGATATCAACATTACTAGGAGCATGCTCTACAAATAGAAGCACACAGAATGAGCAGAAAACATTAAATACGGAAATATCTAAAATTGTAAAAAATCATTCAGAGAGTACATATGAAGAAAATACAAAGGAAAATACCGAGAAAGTAGTAGAGAAAAATACCGAAGACAATTTATATCTTACAACTGATTATAAAGTTGAAGATTATTGTAATGGATATTTTATTGTATCCAAAATGGATGGGAGATTGTTTGGTGTAATAAATTCTAAAGGTAAGGAAGTTATTCCATTAAAATATGATGAGGTGAGTTTTTATAATAGACAAGAGGTTGAGCAACAGGGAGCAGATACTTTATTGTTTCAAGCAAGCTATCAGGATGAAGATTATTTATTAGATACTGAAGGTAAGGAATTCGATTCAGAAATGGAAATTAAACCTCTTCTGGGGAAAATTGATAGTAGTATAAAATATTATTCTAGACCATTAAATATGAAATATGTTGATAAAGAATATACTAATGGAGATGTAGAATATGCATCAGGTAACGGAGAAATTAATTTTTATGATAAAAATAAAAGCAAGGTTGGAACGTTTTCGACAGGCTACCCAATTATAGAGTATTATCAATTAACAAAAGATTATTATTTAATTGATTCATATGAAGGAATTAACGATTATCATGTTTATCTGAATAATAAGGATAATACAACGATTTGGGATGGTTATGCAATTAGTCATTCTTTAAGAGTTAATATTATAGACAATAATGTATTGATAAGTGTTAATACACCAGGAGATGAAAAAATATATTGTTTGGCATCCGATGGTAGTATCTCTGAAGTGACCGGATATTATACAGATTATACTGGAATTCACAAAGGACAGAGTGAAAATAGACCAAGATATACAATTGGAAAAGATGATAATATTAAAATTAAAAGTTATGATGACACATGGTTGTTAGAAGGTGATGATATAGAAATATGTAATGATAGATATTTGCATTGGATCCAATAAGTTCTGAAGGTTCAGTATGTAGATATTTCTTTCTAAAAATAGTGATTCTAAAGTTGTATTATTAGATGCAGATGCTAATATTATTGATACTAATGATTTATTTACATGGGGGAACGATTATGAACCTTCACTTAAAGGGAGCTGTATATCTGATGATACTGTTATAGCTGGATCTGATGCATTATATATAGCTAGACAAAACGGTGATAAATATGAAGTTTATAGATTTGCAGCAGAAAAATAATCAGATATATGATATAGATAAATAGTAAAAAAGTGATTCATGATAAGTGTAATATTCCGTGAATCACTTTTTTATTAAATTAAGTGGTAGAAAAAATAGATTCTTTTATGGATGACTATACAGCAGATGAATATATGAGGATGAGAAATTTTCTATAGAATATGACATAAGAGAATTTATAAATCACTAACATGAAGCGTATCAGAAACTGATTTTGGATGTGCAAAATGAGATAAGTGAGGAGATATCAATAATGAAGAGAGTGATTAGTTTTTTTCTTTGCGCAATTATGCTAATGTCATCTACATATACGGCATTGGCTAAAGAAACAACTGATATATCTTATAATACGCTTTCTGTTGAGTTCTCGGATAACCTTGGAACAGCAGAAGATCTTAATGTAATGGTGACAGAAGAACATCTTTATGTAGATGCAGAACAGTTGGGAGATAGACTTGGTTATCAGGTTGAAGTTGGAAATGAATATGTAGCAATTTACAATAAAAATTTTAGTAATACAGTTCCTTATGGTCTTACTACTTTTTATTATGATAGTAAAAAAGTAAGACATATGTTATTTAATAAAATGGTTGATTATGAAGCTCCATTTAAGATTGTTAAGAATTCTGATGGTGTGTGGATTCCATTTGAATTTTGTCTTTTATTATTAAATAGTTCTGATGTTGTGCTTGATAATCAGGTGCACATTGAAATGCCACAAAAAAATATCGTAGATATTTATATGGATATATTAAAAAATAATGATAGATATTTATTTGATTGGAAAAGCGATGCCGGTGCTTCAGAAGGTTCAATATTTGCCATGGGGACAGGAGCATATTTTGTTCAGGTATTTAGTGGTATTTTGGATAAAGATGGAGCGTCGTGGTCTCAATTAATAGATAGTTTTTACCTGAAAATGGATAGCTATGATCGAAAATATGCAGAGAGCTTTGCTAGAATGTTTTGTACATACTCAGATGAAGAATTAACTCTTAATGCAAAAGCAATGAAAGAGAAAATGAAACCTTTTAATGGTGATAATTGGGTTGCAAAATCAATAAAAAAAAGTTGACGATATTATAGATGATAATATTGGAGATTTATCTGAAAAAACAGCTGATTTAAAGAAAAAAATTGATGTAGAAAATGGCACATCTGTAGCGAAGTTTAACAAATCATATCAAGAACTTGATAAAATGTGTAATACAGCAGATTATTTTTCAGATATGACAGATCCATTTTTAACCGCTTCAAAAGAATTTAAGAATGTTACCAGCTTTTTGGATGTATTTTATAAGGTATCGGAAGTTATTGGTTATGCCAGCGAGTTTAAAAATCAGGACGAATTTGCAGTAAAATCATTAGATATATTAATAAAAAATTCTGATTCGAGCTGTGTTATGTCTAAGGCTATGAAAGATAGCATGGGAGATTACAAAAAGACACTGGAAACCGATATTGTAGCATATTCTGCGTATAATTATCTGATGAATAATATGACAGATTTATTTACAGATACTATAGATATATCAACTACAATACTGGATATGGATTCTAAGCTATACTTGTTAGCGTGGGATATTGCTAAAGGGGCGATTCCGCTTGTCAAAAATAGTCTAAGCAATACTGACTGTTTTTTACAGAGTATGTATGCGGGAATTATACAGTCTGACACCTTTAGTACATATATAAACAAACGAAATGTTGTGTTTGGAGATGCTAAGAATATAACACCGGAAAATCTGTATGAACTCTCCCAGTATTGTTATGCATATCTTAAAAGCTGTTATATAACAAGAGATGCAGCGGTTGGAGCGTTAACTGAAAAGACAAAGAAAGATAATCCGACTTATGAAAGCACACAGAAGATGGTAAATCAGGAAATTGCGGAATATTTGATTAGCTAAAAAATGCTGATAAAACAAATAAGTATGGGTGCTATGGATCTTGCCAGAAAACAATGAACAGTATTTGGGTGAGTATGATGATAGTTCAATTATAGATGCTGTGCAAAATAAAAGTGATTTGAAAGATTTTGTGGGAATATGGGTATTGGATGGTGTTGCAACAAATAAGAATAATGATCGATCTCTTAGTTTTATGTATGGAAGTGGATTAACACAGTATGGTGCTGATTTAGAAATTGATGAAAACGGCGATTTTTCGTTCTATATTGGAATAGGACTTGGTGGAAAGGGGGTATGTAGCATTGAAGATGATCATTTAAACTATAACATTAATATGTATGAAGAAAATCAGAATGTTCAAGATACAATGCTTATTGGAAAAGATAAAAAATATTTGGTAATGAAAGATATAAATGATAATTCATATAATCTTTATTGGATAAGAAAAGGCTCTCAAAGTGTTTATAGTGAGGTTGAAGAAGAAAATGTTGGAAAAGATGAAATAGAACTTTCCGGATATATTGGAGAGAACATATCTCAAATAGATCAAAACATAAAATTCACAATTGAAAATGAAGTAGATGCAGGAAAATTTAAACAAAATGATAATGTTTGTTTTGCTTGTCATAAGGACGATAGCATTAGAGAGATTGATATAACTGGCAATGGTGGTTATATGTTATATGGGATTAAATATAATATGGATGTGGATAGCGTAAGAACTATATTGAGTAAAAGCGATATCTGGACAATACAAAATGATCAAACAGATACTATATTTTGTAAAGATAAATCAAATACTTACTATTTTGACATTTATCTGGAAAATGGAAGTGTAAAATCATTATCTTTACATTCTGCGGATAGTTATTGTGGATACAATCATGCAGAATAAACTAATGCGAATAATCTTATTAAATGCATTGCATCTGCGCAAGTTTTGATTATTAAAATACATAGTAAATTATTTCTCTTAGGAAGGAGCAGCAACATGAAAAAATGCAAATTTATAAAATCAGGAATAGCAATCGCGATTCTAGGATGTTCAATCATTTTTACAGCCTGTGACGTTAATACTGACAAGAAAGTAGAAAAGCAGGCAAACAAGGTGGTTGACGCAGTAGAATCTAAAGATATAACAAAACTAGATGCTATCATTAACGGAACCGATGAAATAAAAGCAGACGAGGAATTGAAAGATTTCTTCGAGACAGACAGCGAAGCAAATCAGAAAAATGGTTTGATGTCTAAAATTATAAAGAATGACACAATCAAGGTGAAAAAGGTCGGAAAAGATACAGTTACATATAAAATAACAGCACCTGATTTTTCCAAGTATTTTACCGAGATGAAAAAGGGTGAAGTGACAGAGGAAAATATAGAATCATTTACAGATGATTATATTTCAAATGCTGAAAAAGTGACTAATGAAGTGGAAATTCCATATACATATAAGGATGGAATTTATTCAGCAGAATACGATACTGAGGAATTTGTCAATGCATTGACCGGCAATTTGGTTACCGCCTATCAGGAGCTGATGCAGGATGTGCAAAAGGAACTTAGTGAGGAGACTGGTGATGAAAAAAATAATTAGTATTTTGTTAAGCGCAATAATATTATTGACAACCGGCACTGCGTATGCGACAGAAACAAAGAGTGCTGATATTTCGTACAATACACTTCCGGTTGAGTTCTCCGATAATCTAGGAACAACAGAAAATCTGGATGCGATGGTAGATGATGGACATTTGTATGTAAATGCAAAACAGCTTGGAGAAAGGCTTGGGTATCAGGTTAAAGCAGGCGATGAGTATGTGGCTGTTTTCAACAAAGAATTTAGCAATACTGTACCGTATGGTATTACAACATTTTACTATGACAGTACAAAGGTCGGACATATGTTATTTAACAAGATGGTAGATTATGAGGCTCCGTTTAAGACAGTAAAGAATGCTGATGGAGAGTGGATTCCTTTTGAATTCAGCCTGTTATTGTTAAATAGTTCAGATGTTGTATTGGATAAAAAGATTCATGTTGATATGCCGGAGAAGAATATAGTTGATATCTACATGGATGTGTTGAAAAATAATGAACGTTATTTGTTTGATTGGGAAGCTGATGCCGGAGCGACACCAGGTTCAATGTTTGCAATGGGTACTGCAGCCAATATGGTTCAGATATTTAATGGTGTGCTTGACTGGGATGGAGCATCATGGTGCCAGCTGATTAATTCATTTAGCATGGATTCGTCTAGCTATGATGCAAAGTATTCGGAATCATTTGCAAAGATGTTCTGTACTTATTCAGATGAAGAATTGAGTCAGGATGTAGATGCAATGAAGGAAAAGCTGAAGCCTTTTGATGGAGGTGAGTGGATTTCAGATTCAATGAAAGACATTGATGATTTGTATGATGATAAGATAGGAGATTTGTCTAGAGCAACTGCTGATTTGAAGAAAAAGGTAGTTGCTGAAAATAAAGCATCTATGATTGCATTTAACAAATCATATCAAGAGCTGGACGAATTATGTTCAAAAACAGATACTTTTAATCATCTGACTAATGTTTTGGATGATTTCTATTCTATAGTAGAAATTGCAGGGTATGCAAGTGAGTTTCAAAATCAGGACAAGTTTGCAGTAAAATCGTTGGATACATTTATTAAGAATTCAAATTACGGCTGTGTTATGTCTAAGGCTATGAAAGATGGTTTGAGAGATTATAAAAATACGTTGGAAACAGATATAGTCTCATATTCGGCATATAATTATCTGATGAATAATATGGGTGATTTACTTAAAGAAGGGCTGGATGTTTCTACGACATTACTTGATACAGAATCAAAGATATATTTGTTAATATGGGACATTTCTAAGGAAACTGTTCCTTGGGTGAAAAATGGATTAAGCAATACGGACTGTTTTTTGCAGAGTATGTATGCCGGAATTGTACAGTCTGATACTTTTAAGTCTTATATTGATAAAAGGGATGCTGTGTTCAAGGATGCAAATAATATAACATCGAAGAATCTGTACGAGGTGACACAGTATTGCTATGCCTATTTAAAGAGCTGTTATATCACAAGAGATGCAGCGGTTGGAGCGTTAACTGAAAAGACAAAAGAAGATAATCCGACTTATGAGAGCACACAGAAAATGATCGATCAAGGAAATTGCAAAGTGTCTTGTTAAGCTAAAGGATGCGGATAAGACTAATAAGTATGGTTGCTATGGTTTCTTACCGGAAAATAATAAGCAGTATCTTAGTGAATATGATGATGGCGAGTTGTTAAAGCGTGTGGTTTCTTCTGTGGATGGAGAAGAATTATATAAAGATGTTCTAGATATGTATTACTATAAGATTAAAAATCAGAATTGGACTGATAATGATGAGGTTAGTCCATTGTTTAGCAATCCATATACGAATTTGAAATCTTTGAATAATGTAGGATATGCATTGATAGATATTGACGGGAACGGAGTTCCGGAATTACTTATAGGGGATAATGAATCTGTATCAGATGGAGTAATCATTGATTTATATACATATATAGATGATAGTATAGTTTACCTTGATACATCAGGTGAAAGATATGGGATCAAGTTATCTAAAAACGGAAGAATATACAGATATGGCTCTGGCGGGGCGGGGCTTACAGAAGTGGAAGAATGTAAGATAGATATGGATAACCTAAAGCTTACAACGGTAGAAGGAGTTCTGTATGATGAGGACGATGCTAAGGACACACCATGGTTTTATGGTGAAGGAGATGAATATAGCAATTCAAATGGATATGACATTAGCAAGATGAAAAATATTACTGAGGAAGAAGGTATGAACAAGTGGGATGAATATAGTAACAATATTAAGGGGTATACAATTAGTTTCTTTTCAAATTATACACCGAAAAAGAGCAAAGAAGATATAGATGCCGGTATATATGAAAAATTCATAAAGAATGGCGAATATAATAACTATTTAACTTCGGATTGGGAATATGGTATGCCATCTCAATATGCTGTATTAGATATTGATGGTAATGTAGTTGATGAATTGATTATATATGGAAATGAAAACGAATGGGGAAATATTATTGTTTTTACATATAAAGGTGATACACAGGAGATTGTACCAATTCAAGCAAATCTTTATGACACAGGAGATACATCACGCAAAACGAATGTTATATGGTTTTGTAAGAATATGGAGTATTCACCACAATATCATGCATTAGCATTTACTGATTCACATTATGGAGTAGGTAATGAAGATTATTTGTATTACACGATAAATAATGATGTTTTTGATATTGCATTTGATGTGAGCGCTTTTACCAATTATAATACTGGAGATATACGATATTCTAAAGGTGGAATAAATGTAGAAAGAAATGATATAAGCGAATCAGATTATGAAGCATATATAAACGAATTGAAACCAATTGAATGGAAGAAATTGCCATAATATCAATTTACAATAAAATATACTTATGTTCTTGCTTGCATCAGATATTCTTATCCCCGGCGTAAATGTCGGGGATTTTTCAATTGTTATATTTCGCAAAATCCGATATACTAAGCTTTATATTGTTTATAAATAAATCCGACGTACTCACACCTGTCTTATTAATTCAGAATATTGGGGATAAGATTAGAGGACATGGTGTAAGTTTATGTCAAATGAAGGAATCAGAACTAAATTGACAATTGTAACTAAAAATAGTTGCAATAAATGGAAAGTGATGTATAATAATAAAAAGGAGATACATGTTATGGGGAAAAAGGATAAACTGATTAAGAGATTAAAATCACGACCAAAAGATTTTACGTTTGATGAAGCAGAAACTTTATTGAAATATTTTGACTTTGACTATTCAAATAAGGGAAAGACCAGTGGATCCAGAGTTATATTTGAAAGTGAAAATCATGGATGCATTATGCTCCATAAACCACATCCACAAAAAGAGCTTAAAGCTTATCAGATCAAACAGCTAATAGAATATCTTGAGCAGGAGGATCTTATATGAATAATACTATGGAATATAAAGGCTATGTTGGAAGTGTTGAGTTTTCAGAGGAGGATGTAATCTTCTATGGAAAAGTTATGGGAATACGTTCATTAATATCATATGAAGGTGAAAATGCCAGAGAGCTTGTAGAAGGCTTTCATGAAGCTGTTGATGAGTATTTGCTAATATGTGAGCAACAAGGAAAGGTTCCGGAGCAGGCATATAAAGGAAGCTTCAATGTTAGAATATCACCGGAGCTCCATAAGAAAATTGTTATATATGCAACGGAACATGATATTACTTTAAATAGGTATGTTGAACAGACTCTTGAAAAATCTCCTGCAGCAGTGCAGATGTAATTGAAGGACATACCCTCAGGCAACTAATTTAAGATAATTTGCCTGAGGGTTTTGTTATAATACGATATACAGTCGCATATTATAAATTTACCCCCACATATATGAAAAATTCGGCTAATTTTACAATTGAGTCATTTATCCCAATGTGGTAGAATAACAAAGTCCAAGAAAAAGGAGCAATTGGATTTCGAAAAGTTAAAAACTTTAGCGCCATGCACCGGCAGGTACGTAAAAATGATGCCGGTTAACGAGGTTTCAGGTTATCGAAAATTCGGCGGATGCCTGGACGCATATATGGATGCGCATCTCAAGCCAAATATGATGGAGACATCAAAACAAAGCGAGAGAACCATAAAAATCAAGTAGCTATTCAGAACAGAACAGTTACAATTTGTACATTTAAAATTATATATCGAAAAGGAGATCTAACACTATGTGTGGAATTATAGGATTTACAGGCCGTTTAGAGGCACAGAAGATTTTGACGGAAGGACTCGCAGCGTTAGAGTATCGTGGATACGACAGTGCAGGTATTGCTTATTTCAAGGATACAGGCAAGATTTCTATTCGCAAAACCGTCGGAAAGGTTAAGGATCTTCTAGCTATTTGCGATGATGAGAACAATTCAACCTGTGGAATCGGACATACAAGATGGGCAACACACGGCGGAGTTACCAATGCCAATGCTCATCCTCACAAGGTTGGAAATGTCGCACTCATTCACAATGGTATCATTGAGAACTACCACGAGATTGTAAACAAGTATGATCTTGCAGACTCTCTTATATCTGAGACAGATACAGAGGTAGCAGCTGCTCTTATCAACAAGCTCTATGACGGAGATCCAAAGGCTACTATTAAGAAGGCAGTAGCAGAGCTTCAGGGTTCATTTGCGTTCTGTATCATGTTCAAGGATCAGCCGGGAAAGATTTTTGCTGTCAGAAATGTAAGCCCGATGGTTGCAACATATTGCGATGACGGAGCATTTATTGCATCAGATCTTACAGCGTTTATCAAATATTCAAAGCGCTATTTTATACTTCCGGAGTACACTATCATGACAATGACTGCTGATGGAATCGAAATGGAGGATTTAGAGGGTAAGAAAGTTGAGCCGGATTATCTTGAGGTAAACTGGGATGTAACGGCAGCTCAGAAGGATGGATATCCGCATTTCATGATCAAGGAAATTCATGAGCAGCGACAGCTATCACAAGGACTATCACTCCAAGAATCAAGGATTCACTTCCTTACTTTGAGGATGATAATATTCCTGATTCGTTCTTCGAGGATATAAGCGACATAACAGTTGTAGCCTGTGGTACAGCTATGTATGCAGGAATGGTCGGAAAAGCTCTTTTAAAGAACAAGTTTGGTATTCCTGTTTCTGTTGAGATTGCATCAGAGTTCAGATATGAGCAGCCTGTTCTCACAGACAGGTCAATGGTTATTTTTGTGTCACAGTCAGGTGAGACAATCGATACCTTAGAGGCACTTCGTCTGGCTAATAAATATACTAAAAAGACGCTTTCTATCGTAAATGTAAAGGGTTCAACAATAGCCCGTGAGAGCAACTATGTACTTTATACACACGCAGGTCCTGAGATTGCCGTGGCAAGTACCAAGGCATACACAGTTCAGGTGGCAAGCTTTTACTTGATTGGATGCAAGATTGGTCTTGTATCCGGCCGTATGACCAAGGAAGAGGCAAAGACATTTATTGAGAATCTGCAGGAGGTTCCAAATCTCATTGAGTCAGTTATCACACAGGCACCTGAGATTGAACAGCTTACGAAGAGAATGACAAATGCTACAAATGCGTTTTACATAGGACGAGGACTTGATTATGCATTAAGCATGGAGGGCGCACTCAAGCTCAAAGAGATTTCATATATTCATGCTGAGGCTTATGCAGCAGGCGAGTTAAAGCACGGTACAATCGCGCTCATCAGCGAGGGGGTTCCGGTTATCGCAGTTGCTACACAGAGCCATGTATACAGCAAGGTCATCTCAAATATCCGCGAGGTAAAGGCGAGAGGCGCATACGTTATCCTTCTTAGCAAGGATAAGGATATTACAGATAAGTCAATCTGTGATGTGCATATCTCACTCCCACAGGCACCGGATGAGTTTGTGATTTTCGAGTCAGTTATAATCTGTCAGCTTATCGCTTACTACACATCAACAGGAAAGGGCTTAAACCCTGACCAGCCACGTAACCTTGCAAAATCAGTTACAGTAGAATAAATAATTTCCCAGGACATTTATACGATGTCCGGGGATTTTTTTTCACGCTTGTGAGATACAATGCAGCATATGTAAGACATCGATGTATATGTCAGTGATCTGCACTGCACTAACACATTTTGTTAAAAAATTGTTAAAAAAATAACAAAAACTGCTTTACACACTTCTTGCACGGTGGTATGATACATAAATGCGGGTTACTCATACGAGAATCCAGCAGCCATACAATTTTCATGTGCGCTTTTATGCCGTGTGACAGAATCACAGCATAACAGAATTAGGACGAGACCCATATGGCTTATACCAAAAGGAGGAAAAACAATGCGCAATTCAAAAACAAACGAACTTGTACTGACAGGTTTATTCACAGCCATTATCATTATCATGGCATTCACACCACTCGGATATATTCCGCTCGTAGTTATCAACGCTACGATTATTCACATTCCGGTAATCCTTGGTTCACTTTTCTGCGGACCTAAAAAGGGAGCATTCCTTGGATTTGTATTCGGATTTACCAGTTGTCTAAAGGCAACTATAGTCGGAGGAACTCTTTCATCCTTTGTATTTTCGCCGGTGCTTGCCGCATCTCTGGTCGGAACCTCAGGTATATTTAAGAGCTTATTCATAGCATTTGTTCCAAGAATTTTAGTAGGTGTTATACCTTATTTTGTATATATAGGCATCAAAAAGGTGCTTGCGTCAGAGAAGAAAAATCTCTGGGGAACAGTTTTAAATGTGCTCATGTCAGTATTCCTTGCATTCGGAGTATATGCATTCCTCGGCAAGATGTCAGAGTCACTTTCACAGGCAGCCGCTTTAGGAATCGGCATAGCAGTCGGAGCTGTAGTATTTATAGTAGTTGAGGCTGTATTTATCAGAAAGAGCACACAGGTTATTCCGTTTGTATATGCAGGTGTAGCCGGTGCCATGACCAATACACTGCTTGTAATGGGCTCAATCTTCGTGCTTTACAAGGATGCTTATGCAGATGCAATCGGTGTGGCAGGAAACGCTGTGCTGGGCGTTATCACCGGAGTCATCAGCTTTAACGGAGTAATTGAGGCAATAGTTGCCGCAATCATCGTATACCTTGTTGGATTGGTTTTAAATACTATCAAACCAATTGCAGCAAAATAAATTCAGATAGATTTAAAATAAATGTGAAATTGTATGTACGGCGGACTGATAAGGTCCGCCTGTTTTATAAGCAGTTGGACTAGGAACGGTAAAAAAGCATTTGAGTTAAAAGAAAGGCATGATACAAGGTGAAACATATGCATGAAATAGACATAATGGATATCGGCGGCTTCAAAATAGGCCAAGCCGAGGACACTAAGGGCTTGACCGGCTGTACGGTATTTCTTTTTGATAAACAGTCACCGGCGGGAGTTGACATAAGGGGAGGCGGACCGGCTTCGCGGGAGACACCACTTTTAAATCCTGTGGCAGACGCAAAGGGTATCCATGCTCTTGTACTGTCAGGCGGCTCTGCCTTTGGTCTGGATGCAGCGGGAGGCGTGATGAAGTATCTCGAGGAGCGCGATATAGGCTTTGATGTGGGAGTCACAAAGGTGCCTCTTGTGGTGCAGTCGTGTATTTTTGACCTGGTAATAGGTGATAAAAATGCAAGGCCTGATGGCAAAATGGCATACAAGGCTTGTGAGAACGCTTCTTATGATACCTTTTTACAGGGAAATTATGGAGCCGGAATGGGTGCAACAGTTGGCAAATATATGGGGCGTGAGCGCAGCATGAAGAGCGGAATAGGAGCCTATGCAGTACAGCTTGGAGAACTAAAGGTTGGAGCAGTGGTGACACTGAACGCACTTGGTGATATATATGACATAGATACAGATAAGAAAATTGCCGGAGCACTGGATGAAAATGGGCTGCTTTTTGATGACGAGACAGCGTATTTTGAGGCAGCGGCGAAGATTCAGAATATGTTTACAGGAAACACCACAATTGGTACAATAATAACAAATGCAAAGCTTGACAAGACCGCACTAGGCAAGGTGGCATCCATGGCTCACAATGGCTATGGCAGAGCAATCAGACCCGTGCACACGATGGCAGACGGAGATTCAATCTATGCTGTATCAGTGGGCAGTGTGCCTGCCGATATCAATCTGGTGGGGCCAATGAGTGCCTATGTCATGGCAAAGGCCATTGCCAATGCAGCTAGAAGTGCAAAGTCTGTGGATGGCTACAAAGCATTTTGCGATGTAAACAAAAAATAACTGCAGAATAATAGTTTTATACAGAGGTGAAAAACATGTTAAAAGGAAAAACAGTAGTTTTGGGAGTGACAGGAAGCATAGCGGCATACAAGATAGCAAACCTTGCGAGTATGCTTGTAAAACAGCACGCCGATGTCAACGTCATAATGACACACAATGCAACAAATTTTATAAATCCAATCACATTTGAAACTCTCACAGGCAACAAGTGCCTCGTGGACACATTTGACAGAAACTTTGAATTCAACGTGGAGCATGTGGCGCTCGCAAAGAGAGCAGACATCTTTATGGTGGCACCTGCATCAGCCAATGTGATAGGCAAGATGGCAAACGGAATCGCAGACGATATGCTTACCACCACAATACTTGCAGCCAAATGTCCTAAGCTTGTTTCTCCTGCCATGAATACCAATATGTACGAGAACAGGATTGTGCAGGACAATATCAAAAAGCTCGAACACTACGGCTTTGAGATGATAAAGCCGGCTGAAGGATATCTTGCATGCGGAGACACCGGCGCAGGAAAAATGCCGGAGCCACAGACACTTTTCAACTACATAATGAGGACAATAGCCTGTGAAAAGGACCTGGCGGGCAAGAATGTACTCATCACAGCCGGAGCGACGCAGGAAAAAATAGACCCGGTACGTTTTATCACCAATCACTCAACAGGCAAGATGGGGCGTGCCATAGCAGAAAACTGTATGCTCCGCGGTGCGCATGTTACACTGGTCAACGCTTCAGTATCGGTTGAGCCACCTATGTTTGTAGATGTGGTAAATGTGACATCGGCCGCAGACATGGCAGACGTGGTGAAATCAAAGGCTGCTGAACAGGATATTATCATCATGACCGCAGCAGTAGCGGATTTTTGCCCATCACATCCGGCTGATGAGAAAATAAAGAAAAATGACAGCTCATATGAGTCTGTAATTGAGCTTGAGCGTACAGAGGACATCCTTTCATACCTCGGAGCACACAAGGCTAAGGGACAGCTCATATGCGGTTTTTCTATGGAAACCCAGAATATGCTTGAAAACTCGAAAGCAAAGCTTGCAAAGAAAAATGCAGATATGATAGTGGCAAATAACCTAAAGGTAGCAGGCGCAGGCTTTGGAACAGATACCAATGTGGTCACACTCATCACGGCTGACGACTGCACAGAGCTTGAAATCATGGACAAGAGCTGCGTTGCAGCAAGGATTATGGACCGGTTGCTGCAGATGTAGAGTTTCGATTTTAGGTTGAGAGTGCGTGCGTGGAGCGGGTGGGATGTGGATTATATATCCCACATGTTCGGAAATTTCGATAAAAGTTGAGTAAGTGCATGGAGCAGTAAGATAAATAGAAGAAGTATATTAGTGCATGGAACGCTCGGTGCACAGATTGTATGTCGCTACGTTCGATTTACGACGTGTCGTGTGGGAGTTATATGCCGTCATCAGCAAAAGCGGCGCGGAAAATACTCGTTCAAGCAGCATAGCCTGAATTTAGATATTGAGGTAAAATGCGCGTTTGATTTTCCGCGCCTGATAAGCTCTGCGGATGACGGCATTTACTCCCACTAGACTAAGGAGTTATGAGAGCGGAGTGATATATAATCTGTGCACCGGGCGCTTCATGCACTTACATAACCTGAATTCGAAGCGCTCCATGCACAAGCGATTATATAAGCCGTTACACCGCGCAGTCCACAGCCGGCAGCTCCCCGGTCACATCGAGGAAGAGATTTGTAAAGGTCTGCTCATAGTAAGGCTCCACCCAGAGCAGGCCGATGCCGAGCGACAGCACGCAAAGCACAAGCATACCGATGAAGCTTACGTTAATGTAAATGACTCTGAGTATGTTGCCGCGAATCAGCTTTATTGCATGAGTCAGGCATGCAAACACGGATAAATCATCGCGAGAGAGCACCAGATACAGGTAAAACGGAAACAGAACCAGTACAATAAAGCTGAGCACAGCACTTGCAGCATATAAAGCGATAGCAATTCCCATAGTGTCGCCGCTTAGCTTGAAAAAGTTTCTGGCTACAAGGAAAGGCGCCTTTGCAATCATAGAGATGGCATAATATATGATGTATGCTCCAAAATATCTGTTGGAGTGATTCATAAAGCAGTAGAATACATCGCTGATACGGCACTCTTTCTTTCTTGCCATATTAAGGTGGAAACGTATGAGTCCCATCTGCAGCACGCCGACCACGATAGATAAAAGCACCTCGGCAATGTAGTAGATGACGGTCTGAACCTTTGTGGCATATACATTTCCGAGCAGGTAGGTAAACGGCAGGTCACTAAACAGATTTATGAGTGTGACAGTGAGAAAAACGCTCATGCTAAGTCTGTATCTTCCGTTCAGGTTCTCTCTTGATATTCTTTTTAATTCTTTGGATTTCTTTTTTGGGTTCATTATATTTCTCCTGAAATAATAGTTTTGAATTAATGCTTAAGTTAGGCTTAAGTTAATGTTTAAATTAATGCTTTGACAATTGTCAGATATATAGCATATACTTGTATTCATATGGTTACACAAAATCACAGGAAGGACCACTCATATCATGCAGACAGATGAAACAATCGACAGGTATTTCTATATAACGGGCTGGATATGCATAGCTGTATTTGCGGCTCTTGCGGCAGTGATTGGAGTATGTGGTACGCAGATACTCACAAAGGTGCCTCCATGTCCGCTGCACGCATATACAGGTTACTATTGTCCGGGGTGCGGTGGCACGAGAGCCACATTTGCGCTGCTGCACGGACATCTGATAAGGTCGTTTGTACTCCATCCGTTTGTGCCGTATACAGCCGTTTTGGGCGGCTGGTTTATGCTGTCACAGACACTGCAGCGGATAAGCCGCGGCAGGCTGCACATCGGAATGCACTTCAGGCCATTATATATGTGGCTTGCACTTGCCATTATTGTGGTAAACTGTATAGTCAAAAATATGCTTATATTATTTTGCGGTATTCATCTGCTGAAGTAGCTCATTGTAGTCGATACCGGTCAGGTTCTGGTATTCCTTTAATATACCCTCTATGCTTCCGTATTCGTGAAGCATGGCGGCAAACGAACCGATATAGATAATAAGAGTGATAACAACAGCGGCAAACGCAATCCAGAATGAGGTCATAGCCATGCTGCTCATTGAGGTGGCACCGCCTTTTGAAAGTAACGCAAAAATCATGGCAAGCGAGCCGCATATGATAGACACATAAATACAGCTGCACGACGCGATGGCAATTATTGAAAGCACAAGTGCTGCAACCTCCATATTGCGTGAGCGTTTATTGTAGAAATTGTTGTTGGGATTAAAGCCCGGCCCATAATTGTTGCCGAAATTATAGTTATAATCCTGATTATAATCAAATTTTTGTGGATCCATAATAAAATTCCTTTCTATAAAGTTGATTTTATTGTATCACTTCATTTATAATACGAAAAGAATAAGTTTTTTAAAGAGGTAAAAAAATGGATATTATTGCTGCAATTGCAGAAGAACTGCAGATTAAAAAAGGACAGGCCGAGGCCGCTGTCAAGCTGATAGATGAGGGAAACACCATTCCTTTTATCGCCAGATACCGAAAGGAGGCAACCGGCTCATTAAATGATGAGGTGCTCAGAAATCTCTTCGACAGACTGACATATCTACGTAATCTTGAGGACAAGAAGCAGACAGTGCTTGCAAGCATCGAGGAGCAGGGCAAGCTTACGGATGAGCTTAAGAAGGCAATCCTTGAGGCACAGACACAGGTGGCGGTTGACGATTTGTACAGACCTTACCGTCCGAAGAGAAGAACCCGTGCCATAATCGCAAAGGAAAAGGCTTAGAGCCACTGGCACAGACCATTTTAGCGCAGGAATCGTCTGTTGATATCATGGCAGAAGCAGCTAAATATGTGGATGCAGAAAAAGACGTGGCAGATGAAGCGGCTGCACTTGCCGGAGCAAAGGATATCATTGCAGAGAACGTATCCGACAATGCCGGTTACAGAACAAAAATCAGAGAGCTTACCATGCAAAAGGGGCGTCTTATATCGACAGCCAAGGATCCAAAGGCGGAGTCTGTCTATGAGATATACTATGAATTTGATGAGGCTCTTTCCAAGGTGGCAGGTCACAGAACACTCGCAATTAATCGTGGTGAGAAGGAAAAAATCCTCACAGTAAAGATAGAGGCACCGACAGAGGATATCATAAAATATCTTAAAAAGCAGGTTATCACAAATGATGGAGCGCCTACAGCAGCCGTACTTACAGAGGTAGTGGAGGATGCGTACGACAGGCTTATTGCACCTGCCATAGAGCGTGAAATCAGAAACAATCTGACAGAGGAAGCAGAGGATGGTGCCATAAAGGTATTCGGAAAGAACTTGGAGCAGCTTCTCATGCAGCCTCCAATTGCAGGACAGGTTGTGCTTGGATGGGATCCGGCATTCCGTACAGGCTGCAAGATTTCTGTCGTAGACCCTACAGGAAAGGTGCTCGATACCACAGTAATCTACCCGACAGCACCACAGAACAAGGTCGAGGAGCAAAGGCCGTAATCAAAAAGCTCATAGACAAGCATCATGTCACTCTTATCTCACTCGGAAACGGAACAGCATCGCGTGAGTCAGAGCAGGTAATTGTCGAGCTGTTAAAGGAAATTCCGGTAAAGGTGCAGTACATCATAGTAAATGAAGCAGGTGCGTCAGTATATTCAGCCAGCAAGCTTGCCACGGAGGAGTTTCCGAATTTTGATGTGGGACAAAGAAGTGCCACATCCATGGCGCGTAGACTTCAGGATCCGCTCGCTGAGCTTGTAAAGATTGATCCAAAGTCAATCGGAGTCGGACAGTATCAGCACGATATGAACCAGAAAAAGCTCTCAGAGGCACTCGGAGGAGTTGTAGAGGACTGCGTAAATAAGGTTGGTGTAGATTTAAATACAGCATCTGTTTCACTGCTTGAGTACATATCAGGCATCTCAAAGACCATTGCCAAAAACATCGTGGACTACAGAGAGGAAAACGGTAAATTCACATCACGTTCACAGCTTCTTAAGGTAGCAAAGCTTGGACCGAAGGCATTTGAACAGTGTGCAGGCTTCATGCGTATCTCAGACGGAAAGAACCCGCTTGATGCCACAGGCGTGCATCCTGAGTCATATGATGCCACAAAGGCAGTGCTTGAAAAGCTCGGCTACACAATGGAGGATGTAAAGAACAGAAATGTAGTTGGAATCTCAAAGAAGGTATCTGATTATAAGGCGCTCGCAGACGAGGCAGGAGTTGGTGAAATCACACTGCGCGACATCGTTAAAGAGCTTGAAAAGCCGGCAAGAGACCCGCGTGAGGATATGCCAAAGCCAATTCTAAGAAGCGATGTCCTTGAGATGAAGGACCTCACACCGGGTATGGTATTAAAGGGCACAGTCAGAAATGTAATAGATTTCGGATGCTTTGTGGATATAGGAGTACACCAGGACGGACTTGTGCATATCTCAGAGATATGTGACCGCTATATCAAGCACCCGCTTGAGGCTGTCAGTGTAGGGGACATAGTAGATGTGCAGGTTATGAGCGTTGACCTCAAAAAGCAGCGCATCCAGCTTACCATGAAAATCGGACAGGGCACAGACAAGGCCGGTAAGTCAGAACACAGCGGCAGTGGAAAAAACAATGTCGATAACAAGGCTGACAAAAGTAATAGAAATAACGGCGGCAAGAATAGCAGAAACGATAGAAATAGTACAGGCGGCAAGAATAATAACAACAGAAACAAAAAGCCACACTACATAAAGGGCAAGAAAAACAATTTCTTTGACAATATTATTCTTGATAATTAAAAACACCTTGACAAAACACTTCAAAGTGCATATCATAGGTTTGTAAATAAATAGGAATTCTTCAGGCAGGGTGAGATTCCCTACCGGTGGTACAGCCCACGAGCCGCAAGGCATGATTCGGTGTGATTCCGAAGCCGACAGTATAGTCTGGATGAGAGAAGATTATTAGGTGTCATTACACTGTGATATTAAGTCCCGGAAGATTTTCTTCCGGGATTTTTTTAAAGCAGCTATTCAGATTTTAGATAGCTGCACTCACAATATCCTCAGGATTCCTTAAGCATCAAAGGAGTGTAAAATGGACGTAACAACAAACAACACAAAATCAAAAGTAAACATCAGACTTTTAGTCGGCACAGGAATGTTAAGCGGACTTGCATTTGTACTTCAGTACCTCGAGTTTCCAATTCCAATCATGCCGTTTTTTATTAGGTTTGATTTTTCAGACCTGCCTGCACTTATCGGAGCATTTGCATACGGACCGTTAGCAGGAGTGATTGTAGAGTTTATCAAGAACCTGCTTCACTGTACAGTAACACAGAGCTTTACGGTAGGAGAGCTTTCAAACTTTATTCTCGGAGCAGTATTTACAGGAACGGCAGGGCTTATATACAAGAAGAACAAGACTAAAAAGGGTGCCATCATTGGTGCGATAGTCGGCTCAGTTATAATGGGAATCATCAGCTTCCCGTCAAACCTGTTTATTGTATATCCAGCATATGAGAAGTTTACACCAATAAATGAAATCATGGATGCATACAGCAAACTTCTCCCATCAGTAGGCAAGCTGTGGCAGGCACTTTTAATATTCAATGTTCCGTTTACCATCGTAAAGGGACTTATATCAACACTTATCACAGTGCTTATATACAAGAGACTGTCACCGGTTTTAAAGGGCAGAGGATAGAGAAAATACCTGACACAATATATAACAATATATATTAGTCACAAACATAAAGAGCGCAGTCAATTGCGCTCTTTTCTTTTTTTAAAAGGAATGTTATAATAAACCCAAATATTTAGTTGGGAGCAGGACATGAAGCTTGAATTTGATGTAAAAGTAACAGAAAAAGATTTATATTCATTTAATATAGAGCAGGCGTACAAGGGCAGTCAGGGTGTCATATCATTGCTGTTTGCTGTGCTCTTGGCTGCGGCAGCAGTGTTAAGCGCACAAAAAGGCAATACGGAGTATGTGGTGCTTTATATTATAGTTGGTATTCTGGTGCTGCTATATGTGCCGTTTTCACTCAAGGGCAGGGTAAAGATGATTATGAAGACAAATGAAGTTTTCTCAAAGCCACTGCATTTTGAGATAGATGAAAAGAACATAGAAGTAAGCCAGGGCGAGGAAATGGCGCAGCTTCCGTGGGAGCAGGTGTACAGATTCGTGGCAAATGATAAGAGGATACTTATATTCAGCAACAGGAAGAATGCATACATTCTCTCAAAGGAGCAGCTGGGCGACAGCTATGAGCGTTAAAGGAGCTGGCAGGCAGTACACTGGAGAAATACAGACTGAAAATCAAATAAACAAAATAGATATAAGATAAAATAAATAGATAAGGGTATAAGCTGGTAATATGAGTAGTGAAGGAAATATAACAGTAATAGAAAGCTTTTCGGCAGATGATACGCATGCACTTGGGGTTACGCTTGGACAGCAGGCAAAGCCGGGGGATGTGTGTACACTTGTGGGTGATTTAGGAGTGGGTAAAACAGTGCTCACGCAGGGCATAGCAGAGGGGCTTGGCATCACAGAGCCGATAAACAGCCTACATTTACCATAGTGCAGGTGTACGAGGAGGGCAGGATGCCGTTTTATCATTTCGATGTATACAGGATTGGTGACATTGAGGAGATGGATGAAATAGGCTATGAGGATTATTTCTACGGAGATGGGCTTACGATGATAGAGTGGGCAAATCTCATTGAGGAGATACTCCCAGAGAAGAGAAAAGAGATTACTATTGAAAAAGACCTGGAAAAAGGCTTTGACTATAGAAAAATAACAATAAAAGAGGTTTTATAATGAAGATACTTGCGCTTGACAGCTCAGGGCTTGTGGCCAGTGTGGCTGTCGTATCGGACGATAATCTGATAGGAGAATACACGATAAATTATAAAAAAACACATTCGCAGACACTTCTTCCGATGCTTGATGAGGTGGCTAAGATGACAGAGCTTGACCTTAAGACAATAGATTTTATAGCAGTCTCAGCAGGACCGGGATCGTTCACAGGGCTTCGCATAGGCTCTGCAACGGCGAAGGGACTTGCAATGGCACTGGATAAGCAGATAGTTTCTGTGCCTACTGTAGATGCGCTTGCATACAATCTGTGGGGCAGTGCAGATGTTGTCTGTCCTCTTATGGATGCAAGAAGACAGCAGACCTATACAGGGCTGTATGATTTTACTGATGGCAGGATGAACACCATTTTGCCGCAGTGCGTAGTGATGATAGAAGAGATAGTTGACCAAATCAATGAGCTCGGCCGCAGGGTGATTTTCCTTGGAGACGGAGTGGATGTGTTCAGGGATTATATCAATGAGCACGTAAAGGTGGACTATGACTTTGCGCCTGCCATGTGCAATAAGCAAAGAGCATCGGCTGTAGCATGTCTTGGACAGGTGCTCTATGAGCAGGGCAGGGCAGAAAATGCAGCAGACCATAAGCCTGAGTATCTCAGACTATCACAGGCGGAGAGAGAGAGACAGGAAAGGAGAGAGATTTTAGAATATGATAATAAGACCCATGGAGCCGGAGGATGCAGACTCGGTGGCGCAGATAGAAAAAGACAGCTTCACACAGCCCTGGAGCAGACAGGGATTTTTGGATGCCATGAGGCTTCCGGAGAATATCATGCTTGTGGCACAGGAGGATGGCGAGATACTGGGGTATCAGTGCACATATGTGTCATTTGATGAGGGAGAGCTGACCAATATAGCAGTCAAAAAATCAGCACGAGGAAAAGGTGTGGGTGCACATCTTATCAGATGCTTGCAGGAAAAGGCAAAAGAGTCAGGTGTTGAGCGCATTGTGCTCGAAGCAGGGTGACTAATGAGGCTGCGATACCACTGTATCAGAAGATGGGGTTTGTAAACCTTGGAATCAGAAAAAATCTATATGAGCATCCGGTAGAGACGGTGTCATCATGTCCTATACTGCGGAGGAAAATTTATGTTAGACGTGTGTTTACTTGGAACAGCAGGCATGATGCCTTTGCCAAACAGATGGCTTACGGCACTTTCACTAAAATATAACGGCAGCAATATACTTATTGACTGCGGTGAGGGAACGCAGATTGCGATGAAAGAGGCCGGAATCAATTTCAAGCCGATAGATATTTTATGCATCACCCACTTTCATGCAGACCATATCAGCGGATTGCCGGGGCTTCTTCTTACAATGGGAAATGCCGAGCGCACCGAGCCGCTTACCATTATTGGACCTAAGGGGCTTACAAGGGTTGTCACTGCACTTCGGACGATTGCGCCGGAGCTGCCTTTTGAGATAAAATGCATAGAGCTCAATGAGCAGGATGAATATTTTGAGATGAACGGATATCACATCCATGCATTCCGCGTAAAGCATGCGGTGCTGTGCTATGGCTATTCGGTTGAGATAAAGCGTAGTGGCAGATTTTCCGTGGAAAGAGCAAAGGAAAAAGAAATTCCGATGCGCCTGTGGAATCCTCTTCAGAAAGGCAATACCGTTGAATTTGAGGGCAGAGTGTATACTCCGGATATGGTGCTTGGACCTGCAAGAAAGGGCATAAAGGTCACATATTGTACGGACTCAAGGCCACTTGAGCACATAGTGGAGGCAGCAGAGGATCAGACCTTTTTATCTGCGAGGGCATGTATGCTGAAAAGGAAAAGATAGTAAAAGCAAAGCAGTATAAGCATATGACCTTTTACGAGGCAGCAGACATGGCAAAGAGAGCCGGTGTGAAGGAGCTGTGGCTTACACATTTTTCGCCGTCTCTTGTCAGGGCAGATGACTATATGCCACAGGTGAGGGATATTTTTGCAAACGCATATCTTGGAAAGGACGCAAAGAGTGTGGAGCTCATGTTTGACGAGGACTAAGGAGGGGCGATATGAAGAAAACAGGTATAGTTATTTTAACAATAGCGCTGATTGCTGCGATATGTGGTTCGTTTTATGTCGTAAACGACAAGTCTAAAAGGGCTAATCAAAAGGAAAAGGTACTGACCGAGGTACAAAGAATAACAACTAAGGATCTCGACAAGAACTATCCGCAGACACCTCGTGAGGTGGTGAAGCTTTATAACAGGATTGTGAAGTGCTACTATGGTATGCAGTATAGCGATGAAGAGCTTGATGCACTCACCGACCAGGCGCTTAAGCTTTTTGATGACGAGCTTGCAGCAAACAATCCAAAGGATACATACAAACAGTCTGTCACGGCAGATGCGCAAAGCTACAAGGAACAGGGCATTACACTTGCTCAGACCGGAGTGTGTGACAGCAATGATGTAAAATATGTCACCGATAAGGGTAGTAAAATTGCATATGTAAAGGCATCTTACTTCATGAAGGAGGGCAGCTCGTATTCTAAGACATATCAGGAATATGTACTCAGGCAGGATAAGGAAGGCTGTTGGAGGATTCTTACATTTTATAAGATTGCGGCAGATTCTGATACGGAAACAGAATAGAGTAATATAATTAAGAGTGGTGTAATAAAATGACAGAAAATACAGAAACAAAAAAAGAAATTAAAATACTTGCAATCGAAAGCTCATGCGACGAGACTGCGGCAGCAGTCGTAGTAAATGGACGGGATCTGCGAAGTAATGTGATTTCATCGCAGATAGCTCTTCATACTTTATATGGAGGGGTAGTTCCGGAGATTGCCTCAAGAAAGCATATTGAGAAAATTAATCAGGTTATAGAGCAGGCACTTTCAGATGCACAGATGACACTCGACGATATAGACGCAATAGGCGTAACATATGGTCCGGGGCTCGTAGGAGCACTGCTTGTAGGCGTGGCAGAAGCAAAGGCCATAGCATATGCGAGAAACATTCCTCTTGTCGGAGTGCACCATATAGAGGGACATATCAGCGCCAATTATATAGAAAATAAAGACTTAGAGCCGCCATTTCTGGCACTTGTTGTATCAGGAGGACGACACACATCTGGTAAGAGTGGTGGATTACGGCAAATATGAGATCCTCGGACGCACGAGGGATGATGCGGCAGGAGAGGCCTTTGACAAGGTTGCGAGAGCAATAGGACTTGGCTATCCGGGCGGTCCAAAGATAGAAAAGGTATCACATGAGGGAGATCCGCACAGCATAGAGTTTCCGAGAGCAAAGATTGTGGGCGGAGTCTACGATTTCAGCTTTAGCGGACTTAAATCAGCAGTACTTAATTATTTAAACGGCTGCAGAATGAAGGGACAGGAAATAAATCAGGCAGATGTGGCAGCATCGTTTCAGCAGGCAGTTACAGATGTGCTTGTCGGACACGCTGAGAATGCCATAGATGAGTTTAAAATGGACAATTTGCCATTGCGGGAGGCGTTGCATCTAATGGTGTCATTCGTCATGCCATGGAGGAAATGTGCGCGCGCAAGGGCGTTAAATTCTATCGTCCGTCACCGATACTGTGTACAGACAATGCTGCTATGATAGGTGCGGCAGCATACTATGATTTTATAGCAGGTAAGAGGTCCGGGCTTGATCTGAATGCGGTTCCGAATCTAAAACTTGGTGAGTGATTCTACAATCGTTTGCGTTACGTAGGTGCGAAAACAATAATGTGAAGAAGTTATCATGGATAGGAAAATAAAAGAATATGGATAAGAAGAAATACACAGCAATCATACTGTCAGCCGGTACAGGAAGCCGGATGAAAAGTAATATGCCAAAGCAGTATATGGAGCTTTTGGGGCAGCCTGTGATTTATTATAGTATAAAAGCATTTGAGGATAGTCCGGTGGATGAAATAGTCATAGTCTGCAGTGCAGATTATATTGAGTATTTCAGACATTCGATAATTGAAAAATATGGCTTTAAGAAGGTGAAAGCAATAGTGCAGGGGGGCAAAGAACGCTACAACTCTGTATATGAGGGGCTTAAAGCAGCAAACGGCACGGACTATGTGCTGATCCATGACGGCGCACGCCCTCTGGTGGATAATGAAATAATAGTCCGTTCTATGCGTACGGTTGAAAAAGAAAAAGCATGCGTAGCAGGAATGCCTGTAAAGGATACAATAAAGGTGTCAGATGAATTGGGATATTCAGCAAATACTCCTGACAGGAAAAGCCTGTGGCAGATTCAGACACCGCAATGCTTTGAATATGATTTGCTGGCTCAGTCCTATGATAAGCTGTTTAGTGACATGTCATATGGGAAAAATGTGCCGGCAATTACGGATGATGCAATGATAGTAGAGTATGGGAGTGACACAAAAGTAAAGCTCATAGAGGCTCGTATGAAAATATAAAGGTCACAACTCCTGAAGAT
>ENA-OQBT01000143-OQBT01000143.1-human-gut-metagenome-genome-assembly--contig:-NODE-143-length-48898-cov-5.760595_pt1 | contig 48898 bp, 48 predicted proteins | sample MGYA00242749_ERZ504557 | MGnify/ENA primary metagenome ERZ504557 (study PRJEB26092, sample SAMD00036243) | human gut metagenome | host: Homo sapiens | study: EMG produced TPA metagenomics assembly of...
CGTTGTTTATGTGATTCATCATAAGTCTGACTTTCTCGTCATTTAAATCAGCGAATGAACTCCCTTTCGGACGGATGTAGCGGATATACTCGTGGTTCTTTTCGCAGGCACCTTTTTGCCAAAAGCTATACGGATCACAGTAAAAGACAGTCGTGCTTTTACTTCCGTCACAGAATTCCTCCATCTCTTCACGAGCTGAGAATTCTGAACCTCCATCCGTGAGAATCACCGGAAAAAGCTTTTTGAATGCATCCTGCCCCAACACTGTTTCAAGCCATACAAAGACCTCTAACACGCATTCCTGGTCTTGATATTCCAACAGGAACATAAGCATAAGATTGCAGTTGCGGAATGTAAAGGTCAAGAGGGCACGGCTTTCGCCTTTCTTTCCTTCCACGCAGTCCATTTCCACAACATTTATATCTGGATGATCTTTCATATAATTCTGGAAATCTTCGTAGTTATGACCTTGACGATAAGAACGATCTTTTGCACTGGTCTGTGTAGGTTTCTTGCGTTTCTTATAACGTACAGAACGCCTTAAGTCACCATTGCGGACATCGAATACACAATCATTGATGTAGGAGTAAAGTGTTCTTCTGGAGCAACCCAATTCTTCTGCATGAGTAGCATAAATATGACCGATGGACTGATGTTTCTCCTTGATCAATGGAACCAATAAATCATTCATGGATTGAATGCTTTCCGGAGTCTGGTTAATGCCGGCTCTGCAATCGACTAGCACGCTACGGTACTCATCATGGGCATATTTGGATGAATAAAACTTTCTGGGCATAAGACAATGGGTCTTTTTACCACAGCCATTACATACGTAGGGTGGTTTATTCAGTTTCTCACATTCAGCTGTCTCATATGCGGGACATATATCAGTGCAACGAAAGGATGGTTTTCTGCAAAGCTTACAATGAATGCCACACATCTTATCACACAAGCATGTCATCTTACAGTTCTTTCGATGAATACATGGAGGATGAGTGTAACCTGAATCCGGACGTTCTTTTGTATGTGCGTGGAGACGTACTTCCTTTGATATGGTAGATGGATTTTTACCAATAATTCGTCCAATTTCAGCGAAGCTTTTATTCTCAGTAAGACCTTTCTCGATATCAACACGCTGTTCAAATGTTAAATGTTTCTGATTGCCTTTATTCTTCATAATTATCTCCAATCTGCACAGGCAGGCAATCAGCTGCAAGTACATTATACGGAGTAATGATTATCAAAGACAATATGGCAAATATGTGTGCAAAAGTAACTTCGACCTATATGGAATTTACTCTTGCATTTGGTCCAAAACTGGAATTTAGTTTTTCATTTAAGTGTTTTCTCTATTTTTGCTTTTCCACCCATACAATCACTCCTTATTCGAACATTTGTTCTTATAATATATCATGCATTGCACCCATATTCAAGTGTTTTATAACACTTTTTCATAGTACATTACAGTGGATATCGCATTCCGCTTCGCTATTTGTTCATAATCCAACAACTGCTCCGTAATATATTCCCCTACTACTTATTGCTTTTCGTAACCTCCGCAGGAGACTTACTTGATTCGGTTAAAAGACGAAGGAACCTGCATACCTGCAAGGTTCCTTCGCTTCTTAATATAATATTTTCTACTAATTTTTGAAAATATCGACAAACCTCCTGCCAATCTCATATTCAGACATATTTCTCTATGAAATGATTTCCCGGTATTTCTTTATATGTTTCCGGATCATTAATATTGGAAAAATACCAGTCCGCGACCTGGCTTTCGTAGCATTCGTATCCATTTTTCCGCAGAAAAGCAAAGACTGCGCCTTTCCGCTCTGTGATTTCTTCAAGCATGGCATCTGCCAGGTCTGTACAGTATACTCCCATAAGAGGTTCCTCATGCCCGCTGTGGCTCAGTATCACTGCTTTTGCATCTGAATGCAGAGATTGGCGAATCAGTGCAGTCAGTTCCTCTGCCGGAACCAGAGGAACATCTACACCAAGTACCAGGCAATATGGATTCTTTGCTTTACGAAAACAGGCTTCCAGCCCTCCCAACGGACCTTTTCCCGGGAAACGGTCTGGTATAATGGGATATTTATATTTATTTTCACCATGATAGCCAGACAGAAGGATATCACTGATTCCAAGCTTTTCCCCCTTTTCTATCTGCATCTCAAGAAATGTCTTCCCATCTATCGTCAGATCTGATTTGTCCCGTCCCATGCGGCTGCTGGCACCGCCAGCAAGAATAATCATAGAAATTTCTTTCTTTCGCATTATCAGTTTTCCTTTTTGTTTATATAAATCATCAATAAAAGCATTGATTTTTTCTTCATATTTAAAAACTACAGACAGAAATGTCTGCATAACGGTTAGGGTGTCTTACATATCTCACCCGCCAATCTGTGACATTCCTCTGATTTCATCCTGCTCTGTCTTCGCTTCATAAAAATTATGGCTCACCGGTTTATTCCAGATCACCTGATAAATTGCTTTTTTCAGTTCCGAATCTGTGCAGCCGCCGCGCATAAGCCCCCGCAGGTCTGTACCTTTCTGATACTGGAGGCATCCTTTCATGAATCCTTCGGATGTAAGACGTACTCGGTTGCACTGACTGCAGAATTTGTGAGTCATGGCACTGATAAATCCGATTTTTCCCTTAAATCCTGCGATTTCATAGTAATGGCATGGGCCGTTTCCGTAGCGTTCATTGACTGCATGCATCGGACCGTAGGCTTCTTCCAGTACTGCTTTGATAGATTCTTCATCCTGGAATGGGAACTGTTTTCCGAATCCGATTGGCATCATCTCGATAAAACGCACATGGATTGGATATTTCTGCGCCAGTCCTGCAATCCCGATGAAGTTTTCTTTTTCCTTGATCACCGGAACGCTGTTGATCTTCAGGGAAAGTCCCGGATGTGCAAGTGCTGCTTTGATTCCCTCAAATACCTTTTCCAGTCCGTCACGTCTCGCTACTTTTTTGAACAGTTCCGGATCCAAAGTATCCAGACTGATATTAATGGCGTCAATTCCTGCATCCAGTAATGCATCCAGCTGCTCGGCGAGCAGGATTCCATTTGTTGTTAATGTCACTTTATCAATTCCCGGGATCGCCTTGATCTGTTTTGCAAGACTTGCACAGCCCTTACGAACAAGAGGCTCACCGCCTGTCAGTTTAATCTTACGGATTCCCAGATCTGCTGCGCACCTGCAGATGCGGAGAATCTCATCGTATGTGAGGATTTCTGCATGAGAAAGGGATTTTACGCCTTCTTCCGGCATACAGTAAATGCATCTCAGATTACATCTGTCTGTCAGGGAAATCCTTAAATAATCTATTTCTCTTCCATATTTGTCTATCATCGGCTCTACCTGCCTTTTACTTTCTAATAATTGATTTTTCTGTTACCGGATACGGGTGAACCGCAACCTTTGTAACCTTTTCTTCTGTTATTCGCCGTCAAAATCACAGGCAATATTTTCTCTCATAATCGTTTGACACTCCATACTCCGCAGTCTATACTTAATGTATCAAGATTATTAAAATCCTTACCGGACGAAAGGAACTGTCCTATGAAAATCAACGAACAATACCACAACCTGAATCTGCTCGAGAATGTTACCTATGAGTTTCTGGGTCGTGACGGGGAAACTCATGAAGAAACGGAACCCATTCTTGTGGAACACATGATGGATGTATATGTAAATGAACGCCTGACCATGAAACTGGTCTGTATCCCACAACATCTGACAGAACTGGTTCTCGGCCGCCTCTTTACGGAAGGTATCATCTCATCTGCCGAGGATGTGGAGCAGATCTACATCTGTGAATTCGGCAAACGTGCCCGCGTGATCCTGAGTAAAAATAAATCCGGGCAGTCTCATGAGGAAAATGAAGATTATGTTGCTCTTACTCCGACCTGCTGCACCGGAAATCGTGTTCTTAATGATTATTTTATCACAGATCAGCCAATGACGCCAGTTACACCTGTCCCATGGAAAAAACAGTGGATCTTTGATCTTGCAGACTGTTTCGCCAATGGTACCCCGCTTCACAGCCAGACCTGGGCAACTCACAGCTGTTTTCTTGCCTGTGACGGAGAACTGCTCTTTCAGTGCGAAGATATCGGACGTCATAATGCTCTGGATAAGGCCATCGGTTATGCCCTGCGCCATAATATTGACCTGAAGAAATGCGTGGTTTATTCCAGTGGACGTATCCCTACAGATATGGCGATCAAGGCAATCCGCGCCGGAATACCGGTTCTGGCAAGCAAGGCATCCCCTTCCGCCGAGGCAGTTGCCATGGCCAAAGAATACCACCTTACCCTTATCTGTGCCGCGCGACGTGACCGTATGAAACTCTTTACCGGAAATAATCCGACAGAATAAATTCTGCAATACACTCTGCATTGTCCAGTTCAAAGAATGGAACATTTTCCAGTACAGACAGTGCATCTCTTTCCTCTGCATCCAGGTTTGTGGCGATCGCCATCAGTTTTTCCGGATCGCAGACACTTTCTGCCGAATTTCCCTTACGGATAATTTCAATTTTCGGATAAGTACTGTATTTAAATCCTTCCAGTAAGATCAGATCTGCCTCCGGAAAAAATTCTGCCAGCTCTTTTTCGGAAATCTGCGGCTGCTGTTTTACCAGCATATATTTGCCTGCTGAAAAAACTGCTGTGCCGTAGGCTCCGGACTGAAGCTGACAGTATGTATCCGTTCCCGGTACGTCCGGCACGAAATCATGTCCGTCATGCTTCAGCACCGCCACTTTAAGGCCCTTGTCTTTAAAAATCTCCAAAAGCCTGCAGATCAGAGTTGTTTTCCCTGAATTCTTTACACCGCTGATTGCAAATATTCTTTTTCTTTCCACCTGTTTGCTGCTCCTCTCAAAGCAAAATCGCGCCCACTTTATCCCCTGCGTTCAGGCTTCTGCTTTCCTGATTTTCCATGGTTTTTGTATCAATCAGGCAATTGCAGCCGGCCATGGAACTGAGGACTCCGTTAGAGTGAAGACCATTGGGAAGATGAAATTTTCCATTTTCCAGATATGCCCGGATAAAGCGGCGGCCCTTGATTCCTTTTTCAAAGTTATCAGCCATAATGCCATTTACTTCTTTCAGACCGATTGATGGATCCTGCATCATTTTTTCCAATGCAGGACGAATCAAAAGTTCTATGCTGACTGCAACACCAAAAGGATTTCCGGAGAGACTGATGATCGGAATCTCTCTTTCTGAAGCGCAATGATCTGTTGCAGTTATATCGGAAGTTTTTTTATATGCAGAAAACAGTGTAGGCATTCCTGGTTTCATCTTTACCCTCCAGAAAATCCGCTCTGCCCCCATCAGTCTCAGGGACTCATGCATAATGTCCTTCTTGCCTACAGATACACCTCCCGTAGTGATGATCATATCTGCCGCTTTTGCTGCTTCTTTTAATTTCTCAGACATAACCGTCGGATCATCTTTGACTGCTTCCATATGGAAAGATTCGATTCCCAGTTCACGCAGTCTGGCAGACAGCATTGTCATATTGCTGTTGTAAATTTTTCCTTCCGGCAATGGAATTCCCAGTTCTACCACCTCATCTCCTGTAGTCAGAAGCACGATTCTCGCTGACGGTAAACCGGCACTTTCGCCACTCCCATTCCGGCCAGAATTGCTGCCTCCACATATCCGATATGTGTTCCTTTTTTCAGAAGTGTAGTTCCCTTTTTAAAATCCTCTCCTGCGAAGCAATAATTACTCCATCGCTTCTGTTCGCTGTAAACTTCTACCGTATCTTCGCCATAATCGGTATCCTCCTGATAAATACAGCAATTGCAGCCATTGGGTATTGCAGCACCTGTCATAATGCGCACTGCCTGTCCCTGCTGGATTTCTCTTTCCGAATACTGTCCTGCATCAATCTCTTCCATGACTTTCAGCCTCACCGGATGCTCTTTAGCGGCACCTGCAAGGTCCTCTGCCTTACACGCATAGCCATCTACCGGAGAGCGGTCAAAAGGAGGATTGTCAAACCCTGCCACCATATCCTGCGCCAGGATTCTTCCCCCTGCTTTATTCAGTTCTGTTTCTTCTGTCTCGTTTATTACAGGCGTATGCTGCAGAATCTGTTCCACTGCCTGTTCTACACTGATTCCCTCCACGCACTAATTCCTCCTCTTGTATATTACATTTTTATAGTCTTTTCAATGCCTTTATAACCACCGGGTCAATTGACGGATATATTAGTTTTACCTTTTGAACTCTATAGCAATTTCAGAGAATAATATCACTAAGATACTCCATTAGAGCCTTATTTTTCATAAACCAGATTGTCTTCAGTATTTCGGAAATTGCTATAACATCATAATATTCAGCCACTGCTGAAGAATTACATATTTTTCATCTCTGTTGGAGAATGATTTCTCCTTCTCTCAGCCTCCCTGCCTCCAGAATCTGACAGAATACAAACCAGGGTTCCATGGGCGTGCATACCTTTTCTCCCTTATAAGCATCTGATGCAGGACCGCCAGCACCGATCCTGACTGCTTCCAGAAGTACATCTCCACAACGAAATCTGTTCCCCTCCGCAATACTGTTCCAGTCAATCCCTTCCACAAGGAGATTTTCTCCAAACCGGCCATATCTGAATTCTTCTTCGGACTGTTCGAAATATTCTTTTACCTTCTCATAAGGAAGAAGACTGACCTGCTTTCTTCCGCCCATTCCATAATGCACATCTCCCACAAGTCCCTGCAGATCAGCTTCGCATTCATGAATATTCTGCGAGCAGGTCTTGCGTTCCTTACTGATGCATACACATAATATCTTCGCCATTTTCTGTCTCATCCTTCCTGATGTCTCTTTATAAAACCATGTACTGTTGTTTTTCCTGCTTTCTCAGATCGCCCAGAATGCAATATTCACATTCTTTCCTGCATTCTGCAGATGCTCCACAAGTTCTTCTGCTGCCTGTTCTTTCCTTTTTTCTGTGATTCCCAGTTCCACGTTACTCTTATTGATAGCACCACCGAAGTAGAAATTAATATCCGTTGCCTGCTCAAACAGCATCACACCAAGCAATGCTGCCGCATCTTTTTTTCGTTTCAGCCTGTTAAAGGACAGCCTGTCCTCCATCCATTCTTCACAATATTCAAGCAAATGCTCAATCGTAAGAAATCCCTCTGTCACCAGCTCTGTACCTTCCAGCTTATAATAGGCAGGAACGTCTCCGCAGGCAGTTTCACTAAGAGAGATCAGCTCTTTATCCAGATATCTGGCAGCACACTGTGCAGTAGTTCCGCCGCAGATTACATGATATCCCTCTGAATCGAAAAAGGACTTCAGATATCGCTCATCATGCTCCTCCTTACTTGGCGGGCCGATCATAAGGTTTACCACCTGTTTATGCCGCATCCGCAGGACAATGGCTGTAATATCATCATCCGTTTCATTCAGATTCAGATCCAGCTGGCCTCTGCCAGATAGCCTGCCATCTCCTGTGCGCTCATCCCTTTATGGTACTTTGCCCTGCAGAAAGCCATTACATCATCTCTTCCCCAGCCGCCGTTGGTAGTTTTTCCCATTCCTGCATTGGTGACACCGTCGGACATAACGATCAGCATATCCTCATCTTTCAGTTCAAAACAGCTTTTATGGATTTCCTTCTCTTCGATCATACTTGTCTCCACCGGATAATCAAAGAGCTTGCCATCCCGGATCAGAATTGCATCCGGATTATCAAACTGATAAAGGCTTACCTGTTTCCCCTGAAAATTCAGCACTGTAAAGGTGGCATATGCCAGATTTCTCACACTGCACACAGGAAGCGTTTTTGCCACTGCACGCACTGCCTCATCCAGTTCCACCTGATTAATGATCATGGTACTGAGCATGGTCGCAGTCAGCGTGGAAAGGATATTCGCCTTTACTCCGCTCCCAAGTCCGTCAGAAAGCACCAGAACATGGTCTTTATCATTTTCTTCAATCTTATAGCAGTCCCCACAGAGAAATTCTTTCTTTTTATTCAGGCTCACATGACCAAAATCCATGCATAAGCCGTCAAATTCCACATTCAGTCCATGATGCTTATTTCTTTTCATTCTCTTCTTCACTCTCCAGAAGTATGGTATTTTTCAGTTTTTCTACTGCCACTTTGGTGTCTGCAGCAGTTTCTCCAAGAAGTCCGGCGATCTGCTGCACGATCTTCAGCTGTTCTTCTACCAGCTTATCTGCCATACGCGCAGCTTCAATCTGGGCATTATGAATCTGATCTTTATGCTTCCGCTCCTTTGTAATATCCTTCATAATGCAGAGAATCATTTTATTTTCTTTATCATTCGTCATTACGCGATCCAGATAACATTTCTGATCCTCCAGATAAATCTCATCCTGCATCAGATTCCGTTCAAAAGCCAGTATACTCGCCAGACTGTAATCATCCATGATCTCCGATACCGGTTTCCCGATCAGGCGCCGCTTTTTCGGCATATTGAACAATTTGGACGCCGCCTCATTCATCTGAATGATCTTCAGATTATAATCCACAGTTACCAGAAGTCCGGGCATGGCATTAAAGACTTTATTGGAGTAACTTTCCTGTTTTGCCCGCATATATGGAATGCACATGGCAACCTCAGCTTTATTCTGGATAATGGCAATTGCCTTTTCCCTGCATGTGTTGTACCCGCAGGCACCGCAGTTTAATTCATCCTTTGGAGAAAATTTTCCCATTTCCGCCAGAGCATCCCTGATTTCTTCCTCTGAGACCTCTTCCTGTTCCTGTGCAGAACAGTAACCGAAATTCTTTCTCAGTTCAAATCCCGGAAGTTCATAGTCTCCCTGCTCTCTGTGAAAATCTTTTCCAAAGGCTGCATTCTTCACTGCCAGAACATCTGCCAGATAATGTCCCTTCTTCATCTGGAAAGAAGGACCTGCCACACAGCCGCCGCTGCATGCATACATCTCAAGAAAGCAATTTTCAAAATCCTCCGGATGAAGTTCTTCCAGAACCTCCCTGCACTGCTCCATCCCACTTACAGAAAGCCTGCGGATTCCCTTTACAGCCCCAAGCAGGTCTGTTAAACCATCCGCAATGGCGATTTCTCTGGAACGGTAGGCAATCTGCTCAGGTTCTTTCTCAGTTATGGAAATCCCTTCTTTTTTCATCCATTGCACCAGCTCTTCCAATGTGATCACATAATCCACTTCATTTCCTGAGTCTCTCAACTCTGACATAGCTGAAATACAGGGACTTACATAGACAATCTCTGCCTTCGGATATTTTTTTTTCAGATAACTGGCATGAAACTGCATCATAGAGGCAGACTGTACCAGATTTCCCAGAAGATGCGGATAGTGTTTCTTGACAAGCTGTACGATTACAGGGCAGGCAGAAGAGATCATTATTCCCGGTTCTTTCTGTTCCGCAAAAAGTGCTCTGTACTGCGAAATCATCAGGCTTGCACCTTCTGCTGCATCCGCTGCATCTGCAAATCCCAGCTTCTTCATCGCTTCCCTTATTCCATTGATACCGGTTACCCCAAAACGTGCCAGATATGCCGGATGAAGAGAGGCTATAACCTGCGTCTTATTCTCCATTGCATTGCAGATTGCAGGAATCATATTCTGCTCTTCCTTGGCATCCTGCGGGCAGACAAGGATACACTTCTCGCAGTAAATACACTGGCTTTCTATGATCCTGGCCTGATGATCATGAACACGTATCGCCTTGACCGGGCAGTTCCGGACACATTTGTAACAATTTTTACAACTGACTTTTTTAAACTGAAGGATTGACTGAAATCTCTGCATGCCTCGTACTCCTTATTATGTAACACTATATTTTTCACAAAAAATTATCTGTAACCGTTCCGTACTTTCACAGAATGATGTACTGCCGAATGATTATTTTTGCCTTTCCATAAAGGAATATGGAGCTGCCGCAAGGACAGCAGATCCATGTGCGACAGCCCCATATAATATTTACGATATCAGATCCGGAACTTTGTCTCCGATATTGTTTTATGCTTTCTCAATCTTAATTGCGCATACCTTATATTCAGGAATTCTTGCGTATTTGTCAAGTGCGGCGTTGGTCAGCCAGTTTGCATTTCCATCCGGGAAGTGGAATGGCATCCAGCTCTCACCCGGTGAGGTCTTTGTACCTACACGAGCGGTAGATTCAATGGATCCTCGTCTGGAAGAAACTCTGACTTTATCACCGTTTTTGATACCCAGCTTATCGGCATCTACGATGTTCATTTCGATAAATGACTTACCTTCGATCTCCATAAGCTCAGGTGTCTTTCCTGTCATGGCTCTTGTTGTGTAATGATACAGAATACGTCCTGTCATAAGGATGATCGGATATTCCTCATCCGGAAGCTCTGCTGACGGCACATATTTTGCAGGGTAGAACCAGCCAAGACCGCGGGAGAATTTACCAACATGCATGATCGGTGTTCCCGGATGATCCTTGGAGGTACATGGCCACTGAAGTCCCTGTCCATGAACTTCTTCACTGTCAAGACGTTCATGGCTGATACCTGCGAAGCTCGGTGTCAGGGATGCGATCTCATCCATGATCTGAGCAGAAGTCAGATGTGGCTGCGGATATCCCATGCGGTTCATCAGATCAATAATAATATCTGTATCCAGTCTCATCTCTCCAGGTACTGTGACAGCCTTGCGTACTCTCTGTACGCGACGCTCTGTATTGGTAAATGTACCCTCTTTCTCTGCATAGCTTACACCAGGAAGGATAACATCTGCATACTGAGCTGTCTCTGTCATGAAAAGTTCCTGAAGTACAAAGAAATCAAGACTCTTTAATGCTTTGATAATGTGTGTGGTATCCGGATCAGTAACTACCGGGTCCTCACCATAGATATACAGACCTTTGATCTCGCCTGTGATTGCTTTCGGGAATACATCAGTTGCATGAGTTCCGATATTCGGATCAAGTTTTACACCCCATGCTTTCTCGAATTTCTCACGAACTGCAGGATCAGTAACCTTCTGATATCCGGGATATACATTCGGCTGAGCGCCATATCGCAGGCACCCTGTACGTTATTCTGTCCACGAAGCGGGTTAACACCACAGCCTTCACGTCCAAGCTTGCCAACCATCATTGCCATATTGGACATGGACATAACGCCCTCTGTACCTGTGGAATGTTCGGTTACACCAAGGCAGTAGATGATTGGAGCGCGGTCTGCTTTTGCATACATGATCGCTGCTTTTCTCAGATCGTCTGCGTCAATGTGGCAGATTTCAGCTACCTTCTCAGGTGTGTAATCTTTTACGATTTCCTTTAATTCTTCAAAACCTTCGGTACGCTCTGCAATGAACTTGTCATCCTGAAGACCTTCAGAAAGGATCACATTCATGATGCCGTTTGCAAAAGCAACATTTGTACCAGGTTTCAGTTTCAGATGGATATCTGCTTTCTTAGCCAGACCAATATCACGAGGATCAACTACGATCAGCTTGCAGCCTCTCTTGATAGCCTGACGGATCTGCATGCCGACTACAGGATGTGCTTCCTCAGGGTTGGAACCAACCAGCATGATCAGATCTGCATTCTTTGTGATATCCTCAATTGGGTTTGTCATGGCACCTGAGCCAAGAGTCATCGCAAGACCTGATACAGATGCAGAATGACATACACGTGCACAGTTGTCTGTATTGTTGGTGCCGAAGCAGCAGCGAACCATCTTCTGTACCATGTAAATATCTTCATTCGGTGATCTGGAGCATGCAAAACCTGCAAGAGAATCAGAGCCGTACTGTTTCCTGATCTCCATAAATTTGGAAGCAACAAGATCCAGCGCCTCATCCCATGTTGCACGTTCGAATTCACCTGTCTCTTTATTCTTGATCAGCGGATATTTAATACGCTCCGGTGACTGTACGAAATCGAAACATCCGCTGCGTCCCTTAACACAGAGCAGCCCTTTGTTGGACGGTCCGTTTACAGCTTCTGTATCTACGATCTTTCCGTCTTTTACAAGGAGATAATACTGGCAGCCTGTTGCACAGTGAGGACAGGTAGTCAGAACCTTCTTGTCAATCTGGTACGGACGGTATTTCTTTCTGCGCTTCATGGTCAGTGCACCTGTCGGACAGGCCTGTACACAGTTACCGCAGGATTCACAGATACCTTCGTTCCATTTATGTTTGTAATGTGCACCGATCACTGACTGGAAACCACGATTCATAGTGTCGATGGCACCTCTTCCCACAATCTCCTTACATGTATTCACGCAGCGATGGCAGAGAATACACAGGCTTGGATCATAGGTAAAGAATTTATTGGTATCATCTATCGGCATATCCTTCATTTCACCGGGATAGCTTGTCTCAGTCACACCATATTCAAAACAGTAGTCCTGTAATTTACAGTCACCGTTTGCCTCACATGAGAAGCAGTGTACACGATGATCAGAAAGAAGGAGGTCAAGGGTATCTTTACGATATGCAACTACCTTCTCTGACATTGTCTGTACTTCATCACCCTCTGAGCAGCGAAGTGTACATGCCGTATCAAATTTGGTTCTTCCATTGTTTGTTACTTCTACCACGCACAAACGACAGGAACCATCCGGCAATACATCTTCCAGATAGCAGAGTGTAGGAATCTCCACTCCGATCTGTCTGGCAGCCTGCAGAATGGTCGTACCTTTTTCCACTTCTACAGGAATTCCATCTATTGTCAAATGAATCATCTTTTCACCCTCCTTAATTCACAGAAATTGCGCCGAATACACAATTTTCCAGACATGTTCCGCACTTAATACACTTGGAGGTATCAATGCTGTGAGGCTCTTTCTTATTTCCTGTGATCGCACCAACCGGACAGTTTCTCGCACACTTGGTACATCCTTTACATTTCTCAGGATCGATCACATAAGAACGCATTGCCTTACATACATGAGCCGCGCACTTTTTATCAACAATATGCTCTACATATTCATCTCTGAAGTTCCTTAATGTGGAAAGTACAGGAAGCGGTGCACTCTTTCCAAGTCCGCAGAGTGAACGGTCCTTGATGAAGTTTCCAAGATGCTCCAGTTTATCCAGATCCTCTACTTCACCCTTTCCGTCTACGATCCTCTCAAGGATTTCAAGCATACGCTTGGTGCCGATACGGCAGGGACCACATTTACCGCAGGATTCTCTCTGGGTGAAGCCCATAAAGAAACGTGCAACCTCTACCATACAGGTATGTTCATCCATAACTACCAGACCACCGGAACCAACGATCGCACCATATTTCTTAACAGAGTCGAAATCAAGAGGTACATCCAAATGTTCTTCTGTCAGACATCCACCGGATGGTCCACCGATCTGAACAGCCTTAAACGCAGCACCGGATTTCAGTCCTCCGCCGATATCAAAAATGATTTCTCTTAAGGTTGTTCCCATCGGGACCTCGATCAGACCTGTATTCTCAATAGAACCTGTCAGTGAGAAAGTTTTTGTTCCAGGTGATCCCTCTGTACCGATACTTCTGTACCAGTCTGCACCTTTGAGAATAATCTCTGGAATATTTGCATAAGTTTCTACGTTATTCAGAACAGTAGGTTTCGCCCATAATCCCTGTTCAACTGTACGGGGCGGTTTTACACGGGGCATACCTCTGTTTCCTTCGATAGATGCAGTCAGGGCAGAACCTTCACCACATACGAAAGCACCTGCACCACGGTTGATATGCATATGGAAGGAGAATCCTGTTCCAAGGATGTCATCACCTAACAGTCCCACTTCTTCCAGAACTGCGATAGCGTGTTTCAGTCGTGCTACAGACTGAGGATACTCCGCACGTACATAAATATAACCATGCTGTGCTCTTACTGCGTAAGCTGCAAGCATCATACCCTCGATCAGACGGTAAGGATCACCTTCCATTACGGAACCATCCATAAATGCTCCCGGGTCACCCTCATCACCGTTACAAACCACATAATGAACAGGATCAGCCTGGCGTGCTACCTGAATCCATTTCTTACCTGCCGGGAAGCCGCCGCCGCCACGTCCACGGATACCGGATTTATCAACCTGATCAATAACCAGATCCGGATCCATCTCAAACATTGCTTTCTCCAGAGCCTGAAAACCGCCGCTTGCTATGTACTCATTCAGAGATTCTGCATCAAATTTACCACAGTTCTTCAAAACAATACGGGTCTGTTTCGCGATAAACGGAATATCTTCCGGTCCGCGGCTTACTTTACCGCCTTTCTGATAAAGCAGTCTCTCGATAGTCTCATTACCCTGAACACTCTTCTCAAAAATCTCCTGGCAGTCTTCGATCTGAACCTTCGTATACTGGATCACATCGTCGCCTTTCTGGATACGAACAAGTGGTCCAAGCTCACAGACACCCTGACATCCTGTTTTCTTTATACCTACATGTGCATCTTTGTCATGAGGTCCAAACTCAATGGTAACTCCCGGAGCATCTTTGGCAATCTCCATGAATTTCTCATAGATTTTCTGAGAACCGGTTGCCACACATCCGGTACCTGAACAGACAAGAATACGACAGTCATAAGAATTAAGTTCTTTCACAGCTTCTTCTCTGATCTGCTCCAATACTTCCTTATTCTGGATCATCCCTGTTCGCCCCCTCTCAGTTTATCAATCAGCTCATCTGCCTTCTCCGGAGTCATTCTCGGATATACCTCTTCATTGACCATCATAGTCGGTGCAAGTCCGCAGGCACCAAGACAGGAAACTGTTTCCACAGTAAACATCATATCGTCTGTCGTCTTCTTTGTCTTTGACAGCCCCAGTTTCTTATAAAGTTCCTCCAGAACCGGTATTGATTTTCTTACATGACAGGCTGTTCCGTCACAGACCTTGATCACATATTTACCTTTCGCATCAAATGAGAAATTCTCATAGAATGTGGCAACACTGAACGCTTTCGCTTCTGTCACACCGATCTGCTCCGCAACATATGTAAGCAATTCTTCCGGGAGATATCTGTACACCCCCTGAATATCCTGCATGATCGGAATCAGTGATGCCGGCTTTTTACCATAGAAAGCAATGATCTCATCCGCTTTCTGATAAAATGACTGATCTAGCATTTCGCACCCTCCTTATACCTGTTTTTTCTCTTTTTATTGCACTCTTTACATATTGTAACGTTAATTATATTCCTTTTTCGTCATTTTCACAAGCGCATTTATAGGAATTTTCTAATTTTTTATCATTTTCCTCTATAGATGTTTGTTTTGTTTGTCTAATTTTTATCAGCTTTGTTCAATACTAAACCATCTCAGATGTAAACCAAACTAAACTGAATCAAACTGAATAATTGTTACTGTTTACGCACCACTATCCCGAGACATACAAGCCAAAATTCCATTGCAGCAGACAATTTGGAATGAATTTTGGCTACGTTACTGAGAACGGAGTAAACAGTAATGTACGTGGTGTGTGTACAATGTCAGGAATATTATGATTGTGCTATAATTCTGCCTGTGCTACACTGTCCATATGATATCAGTGACAAAAGATAAGTGTTCCGTTCTCACTGAAAATATCCGGATAAAGGAGGAGGTAAGTATGTTTTCTTTGAAAGAAAAAGAAGTGAATACAGGACGTCAGAGGGAACTTGATCTGGTAAAGGGTTTCCTATTGATCATGATAGTATTTATACATTCATTTCAGACAATAGGTGGTGTCGCAGCAGCCGAATCAAATGTACATAAGATTCTGTTTGCGCTCTTCATGCCGACAGGTGCCTGCCTGTATCTGTTTACCATGGGATTCGGAAGTGCTTTCACACGCCATTCCCAGCCCAAAGATATGGTTAAAAACGGCATAAAGCTGTTATTCTATCAGGGATTAAGCAATTTATGCTATGCAGCTGTAATGACAATCAGTTTTAATATAAGAAATTCCATTACAGTTGAAGCTGCAGGCAGCAGAGAATTATATGACGCAAATCTTTATTCCATGCTTACATTCGTAAATATATTCTTTATAGCCGGTATGTGCTATCTGGTGCTTGCGGTCTACAGGAAATTAAATGTAAGCTTAAGGGGATATGTCATAAGTGCTGTAATAGTCGGAATCATATCACCATTTACAAAGTTGCTGGTTTCTGATGATCCGGCACTTAACTGGATCCTGGATATGACTTTCGGTGGAAAAGGTGAAACCAGCTTCTGCTTCTTCCCATATTTGAGTTATGTATTTCTTGGATATGTTTTTGGAAAAGTGCTCAGAAGAATCCCTGAAGATGAAAAAGGAAACTTTTATAAAGAAAGCGGGATCATATGTGGGATTACTGCGGCGGTATGGTTTATATGCTGCATTGTACTACATCCGGGCATTGAGGGATTCTTTAATTATATGATCGATCAATACAGAATCCCGGGGCTTGCAAAGGTACTCGGAAGTTTCTGCAGTATCATATTTGTGTTTGCAGCTGCATTTCGTATCATGCCAATGATGGAAAAATGGAAATTCGGATATAATAAACTGTGTTATTACTCAAAACAGATTTCAAAGATGTATGCCGTACATATCGGAGTTTACTGGACACTTGCCGGTTTTGCTGCTTTTTACGAATTTGGGGTAAAAGAATGCCTGATATTGTCAGTGGCAGCACTGATCGTGACTGATCTTCTTGTACATGGATACATCATAATTACAGATAAAATAAAAAACAGAAAATAGCAGAATGCTTTTTATCTGCACAAAAAAACAGACCACATTTTATGATCTTTGTTTCATAAAATGTGGTCTGACTGTTTCATGCGTTCTTTTTATTGAGCCTGGAAATAATATCCAACGCCCCATTTGGTGTGTACATACTTCGGTTCACTTGGATTGGTTTCAATCTTCTCACGGAGACGGCGGATATGTACATCCACAGTACGTACATCACCCGGATACTCATATCCCCATACAATGTTCAGCAGGTTCTCACGACTGTAAACCTTATTCGGATTAAATACCAGAAGCTCCAGTACATCAAATTCCTTTGCTGTCAGATTAATCTCTTTACCTGCAATAAATACACGTCTGCCTTCACAGTCCATACGAAGATCGCCCACCTGAATGCTCTTTGCCTTTTCTTTCTCCTCGTGGTCGCTTCCCGCACGGCGCATGATCGCTTTGATACGTGCCTTAACTTCCAGGATATTGAACGGTTTGGTGATATAATCATCCGCACCATATTCAAGACCAAGGATCTTATCCATATCCTCGCCCTTAGCTGTCAGCATCACGATCGGCACATTGGAAAATTCGCGGATCTGCTGGCATACTTCCAGCCCGTCCATCTTCGGCAGCATCAGATCCAGAAGGATAATATCATATTTTTTATCTTTTGCTTTCTCTACTGCCTCTTCTCCATCATAAGCGCAGTCTACCTCCATACCATCCTGTTCCAGACTAAAACGGATTCCTTTTACGATCAGTTTCTCATCATCTACTACCAAAACTTTCCTGCTCATTCGGTTCTCCTTATCCTACTACTATCTCATCTTTTATCTTTGCAAAAGTACCTTCTTTGATACCCTGTACATTCATAATATCCTCTATCGCAGCAAATGGCCCGTTCTCTTCTCTGTAGGCAATGATCGCCTGCGCACGTGTTGCACCGATCCCCGTCAGCGTAGTAAGCTGAGCTTCATCTGCTGTATTTATGTTGATCCTGTTATCCTGCTGAACCTGAGCGGTCATCCCTGTGTTCTGTCCTGTCCCGGCACTTCCATTCATCTGTCCATCTGATGCTTTGGCCATCTCTACAGGATCCAGCCCCTGCCGCTCCATCTCTTCCTGTGTGAGAATATAAAGCTGCTGTCCGTCTGTCAGAACTCCTGCACGGTTTACACAGGTTAGAGCTGCCTCGGAAGATATCCTCCCGCTGCCTCAATCGCCTGAAACACCCGGCTCCCGGCTGCCAGCTGAAAAACTCCCGGATTCGCAACTGCTCCGCAGACATCAACATAGATCATCGCCTGCTGCATTTCCTTATCAGAAACTGCTTCTGACCCATTATCTATATCAGCATCTGAAGTATGTTTCCCGGAATCACTTCCTGTCCCATTACCTGCATCTGAACCATCTGATTCTGCCTGTTTTTTCCGGAACTCTGCAGAATTGCCACCATCATTCTGTCGGTCTTCTGTATCAGCTTTCTTCTCATCTGTATCTTTCTTCGACTTCTGTCCTGATGTTTTCTCTTCTGATGACTCCGCATCCACCTCTGCTTTCGCTTCCTGCAGTCCTTCAATCAGAAACTGTGCCTCTCTGCTCTTACATCCTGTCAGTCCTGTAAGAAACAAAGTTCCACACAATATCAGCGTCACAGTATAACAACATCTGTTTTTTATTTTTATCATAAGGGTCCTCCTCTTATTTCTCAGAGTAAGAGTCCCCTGTCCATAATGCCACCCTTATTGTAACGAAATCTTAAATATTTTACAATAGTAAAATCTTATTTTTGCCATTTAAATATAATAATTCCGAAAATCGCAATCAGCAATCCAAGAATTTTGCGCCATTCAAATGGCTCTTTGTCTACTCCAAACAACCCGGCCAATTCAATTACATAAGCAACTGCCAGCTGCGAAATAACGATCAGCATTGCTGCCTTTGCAGGTCCAAGGGCTCCCATACTCTGGATTACTGTAATGGTAATAAACGCTCCGATCACTCCGCCAAGAAGTGTATATTTATTGTCCACCTGCCAGAGTGCAGCCACACTTTCCCGTCCTGTAAAAAGCCAGGCAAGAACGCAGACTGCAAAAGCCGACAGCTGTACCCATCCGGTTGATACCCAGAGGCTGGTCTGCTTTGTCACCTCCGTATTAAAAACACCCTGAATGCTCATCAGTGCCCCTGAAATCAATGCCACTATAAATCCCCACATAAATCTGCCCTCCTGGATAATATGATCATTCTGCTTACTCCGGTAATCATTTTTATGTCGAAAAGAGGCACCGCTGTTTAGCAGTACCTCTTGTTTTCTTTAGTATTAGTCTATTCTGTTTTGCAGATATCATTCATAAACCGGGCAAATAAATGTTTCGTTTCCTCACATATATACTTCCTGCAACAAATCCTATTTCACAATTTACAGTCAGGCACCCAGAACAGCGGATATCTTAATTTCTTTTTCCGTTTCACTGAGGTCAAAATCGCCGCCATCTTCCACAGTCATATGTACCTCATACAGTACGTCTTCGGATAACATATCCGGTGTTTCACCATCTTCTGTCTGGATATGCCATTTCTCTTCCGGAACTTCCTTCAAGGTACCATCTGTACCATATGCATACAGCTTCAGAGAACCTGTTTCCCCGGAGATTCCTTTCATACGTATTGCAACGGTTGTATTCGGATGTACGTTCTCAATTGTGATCGTATTCAGCCATCCTTCCACATCTCCCTGGCCGCCGTCTGCCGCAAATTTCTCCTGACTTAACACATTGCGCATTGCCTGATCCAGATCCACCTTGCGGTAAGGCATTTCCGGCAGATATACAAACCTGTCCTGAAGTCTCAGAAGTTCCAGATAGCCGGTCGGACAATAGAGCGCATTTCCGCTGTTTCCCGCATACATACCGATAGCCATGTTGTTGTATCCCGGTTTGTCAGAAATATCCATGGTAAATGCAGTCTCGCCTGTCTCAAAATCAAGCATGATATACTGCCACATACCAGTTTCCATATCCTGAACATATCCGTAAATATATCCTGTTGCAGTGGACAGCTTCATCATGGAAGTGTCAGACAGATCACTTCTGCACCAGATACTCTTCATCTCATATCCGTCCTCCGTCTTAACTGTATCCACACGTTCTATACCCGGTGCGATCATTTTATTACCCTGTCTCAGCCAGCCCACATCATAAATATTCTCATAGCTTTGTATTGAGGAATCATTATCTGCTTCTCCCAGCTTCGCACTTCCTGCACCAAACCAGTTACATACGATCGTGCTTACTGTTCCCTCTCCATCATCATATACAATTGCAGAATTTTCCACAGACACCTGTGTACCTTCCGGAAGCTCATCTATAACAGGCATGCTCGCAACCTGTTCTCCTGTTTTCATATCCACCGCAATAAGATTTACCGGATCCTGATTATCTGTAAACATAACCAGATCGTTGGTCAAAGACGGGGAACATCCACCTCCCCATGCAAGACCGCCACCTGTCGTCTCATCACCTTCTTTGCTTTCCTTGGCACCCACACTTTTATAGGAAGTTTCCCAGACTTTTTTCACACCATTATCCGCCTGGAGCAGATAACACTTCAGATTTGTCAGAATGACCGCACCCTCCTTAGATGCCGCAATACCATTCTCTGCACCCTCTCCCGGTTCCAGTTCATATACAAACACTGCATCTGACAGATCTACATCTTCTCCATTCAAGATCTTATCGATAGCTGTACGGGAAACATATCCAAAGGTTCCCTGCTGTTTTCTGTCAGGATAAATGCGGAAGCCTCCTGTTGCAAACCAGAGATTTCCCTCATAATCAAAAACTACAGATAACAGATTCTGATCCAGTGTTTTTCCAAGTGCAGCCTCTGCTGCCGCTTTAATATCAATATCCAGCACTTTCTCAAATTCCGGAAGTACATTTCCCTCCTCATCTGTAGCCTTAAGCATAAGTACCCGATTATCGTTCGTCGGACACACAATGCGATTGCTCTCATCTACAAAAGAATATGAACTCTGTATCAGATAGCTTCCATTGTCATGCTGTTTTGGTGAAAAATAGCCCAAGGTCTGTGCCTCATCTGCATTAATATCACGGATTGCCAGTCCACCAAGCAACGGAACTACTGCATGTCCGTAAGAATCAAAAAAGACTGCCGGGGAAGCATTAGGATTAACTTTTTCATAAGAAACATTGATCTCAGAATAAATATCAACAGGCAATACCTCATCTGTTGAATCTGTATTATAGCAGTCATGATGAATATTGGAATCACTTGCTGCCATATAAGGATTCACATCCATAACCTTCGGTGTAAGTGTCTTTATAGGCAATTCTGATGTCTGACCTGCATTTTCCTCTGTCTGTGTTTCTTCTACCTGTGTTTCTTCTACCTGTGTTTCCTCTGCACGTACCATATTTATTGACGGTTCAGATGTTGTAGCTGCTATAAAAGCGATCATTGCAAGAATTAAAGCTCTTTTCTTCATAATTGTTTTCCTCCTGAGTGTTTTTGTCATATTACATTTCTGCGTTCAAACCAGATGGAGAGTCCTTCTTTTATTTTCTGCTCTTCCACAGGTTTCATAAAAAAATATTCTATCCGCATCCTGAACGCATGAAGCGAAAAATCAAGATCACTGCACCAGATGATCCCACATTTCGGATACAGGGAACGGAGATGTTCTGCCGCATTCAGCCCAGACACACCTGGCAATGCAAGAAACACCACTGCCGGTACTGTTTTTCGTATCCGCCCAAAAAACTGTTCCTGATTCTGATAGATTTCAATCAATGGAAAAACTTTCTTTTCTGTACAGTAATTCCTGATATATTCCGCACAGTTCTGTCCTTCCTGTTCCTGATCAGTTAATATGGCAATACAATACACGACATCCCTCCTCTTCCATTTGATGTACTCCCATTTGTTATCCTCATTATAAAAAAGTCAAAAATTTTTTCAATAATTCTGTCACGAAACGACAGAAAATGACACGAATTGCAAATCCATGGTATTGTTTTGTGATATACTTATAGCAGAATTTTATGATATCAGGGTCAAAAGGTCAAAAAGTCGTTCGTGCTTGCACGATAAGACTTTTGAACTTGGGACCCGCCAAACATGAGGAAGCAGCGATTTACGTAGTAAATCAGCGGATTTCGAATGTTTGAGAATTGCGGGAGCTGCTTTGCAGCGAAGCAATTCGTAGATATCAAGTTAGGGGCAAAATACCTTTTGACCCTAACATCATTTTATAAACAAAGGAAGATTTACTATGAGAATTGCAATTGTTGATGATATTTCAGAAGAACGGACACTGTTGCGAACCAGACTGGAATCTCAGTTTTCCAGACGTAATGTCCATATAGATATATTTGAATATGAGAATGGAGAGACCTTCCTCACAGCAGCAAAGGAATGTCCGTTCACTGTAGTGTTTCTGGATATTTATATGAATGGTTCTAACGGGATTGATACAGCAAAAGAACTTCGCAGATCAGACACTGACTGTCTGCTGATCTTTACAACAACTTCCACTGACCATGCATTAGAGGGATTTCAGGTCCGGGCTCTCCACTATCTTGTAAAACCCTACAGTGAAAATGATATTTCCGCACTGACAGACGAAATCCTTTCCCGCATCCCGGATTCCGGGAAATATATAGATGTAAAGGTAAACGGCAGTAATATTCAGATCCCCTTTCGGAAAATAATCTACGCAGAGCATTTTTCCCATATGATCCACATCCACACTGCCGGTGAAAGGGAACTGGTCACCCGCCAGTCCTTTGATTCCTTCATAACCTCCCTGAAAATGGACTCACGTTTCTATCAGTGTAACCGGGGCGTTGTGATCAATCTGGAGCATGCCGTTGATTTTGACGGAACAGGCTTTCGCTTGATAACGGAAGCAATGTCCCGGTCAGCCGGAAGCTTATCAAAAACGCCAGACAGACATTTATGGAATTTCTGTTCCAAAGGAGGTCCTGAAATGACTGACATACTTCGCCCTGTACTTGAACTTTCCGTAATCATTCCCGGCATACTGCTGGCATATCTGCCTGTAAAGAGCTATCTGAGACAGACACCGCTTAAGCTGACAGCATGGCTTCTTCCCCTTCTTCTGGGAATCTGTATTTTGGGAGGGGCAGTTTGCTGTGCCCTGCAAATTCCCACCAGATGGTTCCTGTTTCCTCTGCTGCCTGTCATTATGCTCATTTACCATAAAACATTAAAAATCTCTGTCTGGAAATCCGTCAGTATTTTTCTGGCAGTCTTCGCAGTTTTTACATGTGTCAAAAGTCTGTCCCGGGCAGTCAATGCACTTATGACTGCTGACCTGCATATTACAGAAAACGAACTGTGGCTGCACACTGGTGCCGGAATTTTCTATAACGTCATCTGCCTGCTGTTTGTTCTGGCAGCCGGGTATCCTGCCCTCCACGGTGTACAGACAATGGTCACAGACGAGAACTTTGCCCAGACCTGGTATGTATTCTGGATCCTTCCGGTAATCTTCATAGGAGTGAATCTTTTTATGATTCCTAAATACCGCGGTACTTTATATACTGGGCGAGTCCTGCAGTGTTATATTGTTTTCAGTCTTGTACTGCTCATAATCCTGCTTCTGTTTTATGTCCTGTTTCTTATGATGCAGTCAGCCTGAACAGAAATGCCAGACTTCAGCAGGAGAACCATTTTCTTTCCCTTCAACAGGAAAGATACGAGAATCTCTGCACGGCCATTGAAGAAGCAAGGCAGGCACGTCACGATATCCGCCATCATTTTGTCCGACTGTCCGCTCTGGCAGAACAGGGTGACATGGAAAAAATTAAAGAATATCTCTCCGCTGCAACCGGAAAAATCTCTGACTATAACCTGCATTTCTGTGAAAATCAGGCTGTTGACAGTATTTTCGGATATTATTCCGCCCTTGCAGAAAGAGAAAACATTCCTTTTCATGCACTGGTTTCCCTGCCTGCTGATCTTTCCATAGATGAGATCAATCTGTGCCTTGTGTTCTCCAATCTGCTGGAAAATGCCATCCAGGCAAGTGTGAAAACAGTACCCGCCCGCAGAAAGATTAATGTGGAAGTTTATCCCCACCATAATCATCTCCTTCTGATCCATGTGGAGAATACCTTCGATGGCAAAATACAGCAAAAAAACAATATTTTCCAATCCTCCAAACGCTCCGGAAACGGCATAGGAATCGAATCTGTCCGCCACATTACCGACAAAAACGGCGGTGCCTGTGACTTTACCTATAAAGATGGTATTTTCTCTGCAAAAATAATGCTCCGGATATAATCAGTTATTGATTATACCCGGAGCATTTTGTAAAAACACTCAAATTCATGCCAAACAGATAAAATCATCCGTTTCGCTACTTGCTTGATTCACTAAAATTATTCCATACACTCATCCAAAATTGCAGCCATCTTGTCGATGTGTTCTTTTGTGATCACAAGCGGAGGTACGATTCTCAGTACATCACTGCCTGCGGAGATCACCAACAATCCTTTTGCCAGCGCAGCCTTTACAACTTCACCAACAGGGCGGCCCTGGATCACGATTCCCTGCATGAAGCCCATGCCTCGTCTTGTTGCAGCGCATTCATGTTTTGCAACAATTTCATCCAGTTTCTGTTCCAGATATGGAGTCATTTCCTGTACATGTTCAATGATCTTATCACTCTTATAAATGTCAAATACTTTGCTGACTGCAGCACATACAAACGGGTTTCCACCATAAGTTGTACCATGATCACCTGGCTCCAGAGAAGCTTTGGCAGCTTTTTCGCTCAGTACAAACGCACCTACCGGCACACCACACCCAAGAGCCTTGGCACTTGTCATAATATCCGGCTGTACACCGTATGCCTGCCATGCAAAATAATGTCCGGTTCTTCCCATACCGCACTGGATCTCATCGAAGATCAGCATAATATCTTTCTCATCACAGATCTGACGCAGACCTTCCAGAAATTCCTTCTTTGCCGGATAGATACCACCCTCACCCTGAACAACCTCAGTGATAATTGCGCAGGTCTTATCCGTGATCTGAGCCTTTACGCTCTCAAGGTTATTGAAATCCGCAAACTTCACACCACCCATCAGAGGCTCAAAGGGCTCTCTGTAATGAGCAGTTCCTGTTACGGAAAGTGCTCCGATACTTCTTCCATGGAATGAATGGTTCATGGCAATGATTTCATGATCTGCATGTCCGTCACGTACATATGCATATTTCTTAGCTGCTTTTAAAGCACCTTCGATTGCTTCTGTACCACTGTTGGTAAAGAATGCCTTGCTCATTTTACTTGCCTTTACCAGCTTCGCACCTGCTTCGATGATCGGCTCATTGTAATATAAGTTGGAAATATGCATCAGCTTATCAATCTGATCTTTTAATGCTTCATCATATCCCGGATAGTGATATCCCAGAGAATTTACAGCAATACCTGCTGCAAAATCCAGATATTCCTTTCCCTCGGAATCATATAAATAACATCCCTGTCCCTTTTCAAAAACAACAGGAAAACGATTATAAGTGTGAAGGATACTCTCTTCGGATTCCTTCATCTGTTCATTCATGTTCATTGTAATATTTCTCCCCGTCTTCTCTCAGAATCGCAGTACCAATACCTTTGTTTGTAAAGATCTCCAGCAGTAAGCTATGAGGAATTCTTCCGTCAAGGATATGGACTCTGTTAACGCCTTCTTCAATGGCATCAATACAGTTTTTCAGCTTCGGAATCATACCTCCGCCTACATAACCGTCATCGATCAGTTTCTGTGCTTCATCTACATGAAGTTCAGAGATCAGGCTGGACGGATCATCTTTGTCTTTATAAACGCCTTCAATATCAGAAAGGAATGCAAGCTTCTCAGCATGAACAGCCTCTGCAATGGCACATGCAGCATCATCCGCATTAATATTATAAGTAGCGAACTCATCGTCATAACCTACCGGGAAAATGATCGGCAGGAAATCTTTCTCCAGAAGATCCTCCAGAATCTTCGGCTCAACCTTTGTAACTTCACCAACAAATCCGATGTCTCCACCCTCTGTCTGTTTCTTGCGGCATTTCAGCAGACCACCGTCTTTACCACTGATACCAACAGCATTTACACCAAGAGATTCCACCATGGCAACCAGTTCCTTATTCACCTTCGCAAGAACCATCTCTGCAATCTCCATAGTATCTTTATCTGTAACACGAAGACCGTTAATAAATTTCGGCTCCATACCAACCTTGCCAACCCAGCGACTGATTTCCTTACCACCGCCATGAACGATGATCGGTTTGAAACCAACCAGTTTCAGAAGAACAACATCCTTAATCACGTTCTTCTTCAGTTCATCATCCAGCATGGCACTTCCGCCGTACTTTACAACTACGATTTTACGATTAAATCTCTGAATATAAGGAAGTGCTCGATCAGCACCTCCGCCTTGTCCAAATATTTCTGATTAACCATTATTCTCTCCTTTTTCCAGTCAATGTCTGGTCTCCATCCCTGCTTATTGCTTTTCGCAATTAAAGCAGGAGACTTACCTGATTCGGTTAAAATCACCCTTATTCACAGAATTTTGTTATGAACGGTAATCTGCATTGATTTTTATATAATCATAAGTCAGGTCACAGCCCCATGCAGTTGCTGTGGCATCACCCATCTTCACATCAGCGATTGCTGTGACAGCTTCCTCGGAAAGAATCTTCGTTGCCTCTTCTTCACTGTAATCCACAGCCACACCATTCTCAATAATCTGGATCTTACCAGCCTTACTCTCAAAGAACAGATCCACCTTCTCAGGATCAAACTTCGCACCGGAATATCCCATAGCACACAGGATTCTTCCCCAGTTTGCATCATGTCCGTAGATAGCAGCCTTTGTCAGAGAAGAAGTAACAACAGACTTGCTCAATGTAACTGCCTGCTCCTTAGACTCTGCACCAATGATCTTCACCTCAAACAGTGCAGTCGCACCCTCTCCGTCACCTGCGATCTTCTTCGCCAGAGTAGTATTGATATAATTCAGCGCAGCCTTGAAGGTTTCGTAATCCTCACCCTTCTCTGTGATCTCCGGATTCTCAGCCAGACCATTAGCCAGAAGAAGAACTGTATCATTGGTAGAAGTATCTCCATCAACAGAAACCATATTGTAAGTATCCTTAACATCCTCACTTAACGCTTCCTGCAGCATCTTCTTGGAAATCTTCGCATCAGTAGTAACAAACCCAAGCATGGTACACATATTGGGATGGATCATACCGGAACCCTTACACATACCACCAACAGTAACCGTCTTACCGCCAATTTCAATCTGAACAGCAACCTCTTTCTTCTTGGTATCAGTAGTCATGATCGCCTTCGCCGCCTCAGTACCAGCCTCCAGAGAACCATCCAGCTTCGGCGCCATCATCTTCACACCATTCTTAATACGGTCAATGGGAACCTGCATACCAATCACACCTGTAGAAGCAACCAGCACACTGTCAGCAGCCACCCCAAGAATCTCAGCAGCCGCATCTGCAGTCTCCTTACAATAACCATACCCTTCTGCACCAGTACATGCATTGGCAATACCACTGTTACAGATCACCACCTGTGCAGACGGATGATTATAAACAATATCCTGATCCCATTTAACAGGCGCAGCTTCACCACATTGGTAGTAAAAGTCCCCGCAGCTACACAAGGCACCTCACTGTAAACCATAGCCATATCCGTTCTGCCCTTATACTTAATCTCAGCCGCTGCAGCCGCTGCCTTAAATCCCTTAGCTGCCGTAACGCCGCCATCTATAATCTTCATAAAACCTCAATCCTTTCTATATAATAAGACAAACTATCTTGTTTCCCGTCCACATCCTCCACGCTCAGCGACTGCCGCAACTCCCCTGCGCAGTCACGTCCGTCAGACATCCACATCTCTTCCGTCCTGAAAAGTCAGCTCCGGAAATTATTTGGTTTTGAACGCATTTGCAGGGGCTGTAGTAACTCTTAGTGCTCGGGAATTTGCGTTATGAGGCGGTTGCATCACTGTCTGAGCGAAGTTTGCAACGGAGCGAGTTTGACAAGCCGCCTCATGCCTTTAGCAAATTCACGAACACTTAGAGTTAGTAAGCCCCGAAACCGCGTTCAAAACCAAATAATTTCCGGAGCGTCCCCCTTTTTCCCTCTAACTTACGGACACATCGGCACCTGCAGCAGTCCCTCAGCCTCCTTAAATCCAAACATCAGATTCATATTCTGCACAGCCTGTCCTGCTGCACCTTTCACCAAATTATCCATAGCCCCCATCATAATAACTCTGTGAGTTCTCGGATCGATCTTAAAGTTCACATCCACATAATTACTTCCCTCCACGCACTTAGTCTGCGGACAAACATCCTTATCCAGCACACGAACGAAAGTCTCATTCTCATAATACTTATCATAAACTGCCTTCACCTCTTCATAAGAAACATCCTTAGTCAGAGAAGCATAAGCAGTCACCAGAATACCACGATTCATAGGAATCAGATGAGGTGTAAAATTAATCAGCACCTCTTTGCCACACGCATAACCAAGCTGATCCTCAATCTCCGGTGTATGTCTGTGACTTGCAACACCATAAGCCTTAATATTCTCATTCACTTCACAGAACAGATTGGCAACCTTCGCTCCACGTCCTGCTCCTGAAGTACCGGACTTCGCATCAATAATAATGGTAGACGGATCGATCAGCCTTCTTTGATCAGCGGATAAATAGAAAGTGTGGAACATGTGGGATAACATCCCGGATTCGCAATCAATCTTGCCTTCTTAATCTCCTCACGATTAATCTCACATAAACCATAAACCGCCTCATCAATAAACTGCGGAGCCTTATGCTCAATTCCGTACCATTTCTCATATTTCTTCACATCTTTAATACGGAAATCCGCACTCAGGTCAATAACTTTCGCCTTGGAAAGAATTCCTTCATTAATTAAAGAAGCACACAGTCCCTGAGGAGTAGCTGTAAAAATCACATCCACTTCATCAGCTAATGCTTCCATATTATCATCCATACATTTCGCATCTACCAGTTTAAAAAAGTTCTGATAAACATCTGCATATTTCTGGTCAATGTAACTTCTTGAACCATACCACGCAACTTCCACATCTTTATGTCCCAGAAGCAGTCTCACGATCTCGTTACCTGCATATCCTGTGGCACCGATAATTCCTGCTTTAATCATAATAATTTCCTCCATCTTCGCCTCATCCGGCGGTCTTCATTTCATAGTAAAACTTTACTCTATCAGAGTGCTGGACTAATTATACATCTTACCTGCATAATATGCAATAGTCATTTTTCAATGTTTTTACATGGATTCTATTTTGATTCACGAATTTCCCCCTGTCTTTTCCTATATTATGTTGCATATTTATGCAAAAACAGATAAAACTTTTTTGCATTTTTCTATTGCATATTTATAAAAAAAGGTGTATATTATCACTTGTTAAGCGGAATCACACGAAATCATCTTGTTCCGCATTGAATATTTATTCAAAAATTCCAATCAGAAATTACCGCATTTATTCAAAAATAATGCGCTGAACTCCCGACCTATTCATTTACTTTCGGCAAACGGATATCTCAGGAAATTTTTACAAATCAGGAAAATAATAAAATCCAATTTCAGGAGGAATACAATCATGAAAGAAAAAGTCGTTTTAGCATACTCAGGCGGTCTTGATACCACAGCCTTAATCCCATGGTTAAAAGAAACATTTGATTACGATGTTGTCTGCTGCTGCGTAAACTGCGGTCAGGGAAACGAACTAGACGGACTGGATGAAAGAGCAAAGCTTTCCGGTGCTTCCAAATTATATATCGAAGATATCGTAGATGAATTCTGTGATGACTTCATCGTTCCATGTGTACAGGCAGGTGCTGTATACGAACACAAATATCTCCTTGGTACATCCATGGCCCGTCCGGCAATCGCTAAAAAATTAGTTGAGATCGCACGTAAAGAAGGCGCAGTTGCTATCTGCCACGGTGCTACAGGTAAAGGTAATGACCAGATCCGTTTCGAACTTGGCATCAAGGCTCTTGCTCCTGACATCAAGATTATCGCTCCATGGCGTATGACAGACAAATGGACCATGCAGTCACGTGAAGATGAAATTGCATTCTGTAAAGCTCACGGAATCGACCTTCCATTCGATGCAAGCCACAGCTACAGCCGTGACAGAAACTTATGGCATATCAGCCATGAAGGTCTGGAACTGGAAGATCCTTCCCAGGCTCCAAATTATGACAATATGCTTGTTTTAGGTGTTACACCTGAGAAAGCCCCTGATAAAGAAACAGAAGTTACCATGACATTCGAGCAGGGTGTTCCGAAAACATTAAACGGCAAAGAAATGAAAGTTTCCGAAATCATCACTGAGCTTAACAAATTAGGCGGCGAGAACGGTATCGGTATCGTTGATATCGTTGAAAACCGTGTTGTTGGTATGAAATCACGTGGCGTATATGAGACTCCTGGCGGAACTATCCTGATGGCAGCTCACGAACAGCTCGAAGAACTTACACTTGACCGCGAGACAATGGAAACCAAGAAGAAACTTGGCAGCCAGTTCGCTCAGGTTGTTTACGAAGGAAAATGGTATACACCACTTCGCGAGGCAATCCAGGCATTCGTTGAATCCACACAGAAATATGTAACAGGTGAAGTGAAATTCAAACTGTACAAAGGCAATATCATCAAAGCTGGTACAACTTCTCCATACAGCCTGTACAATGAATCTCTTGCATCTTTCACAACAGGTGACCTCTATGACCACCACGATGCAGATGGATTCATCACACTGTTCGGACTTCCACTGAAAGTTCGCGCTATGATGTTAAAAGAAGTTGAGCAGAACAAGAAATAATTAATTGATAACAGCTTCAGCCAGATGGACACTTTATTCATCTGGCTGTTTTTATTACCTGATACAGTATTGCAATTCTGTAAAAAACGTCACAAAAAAGACACAGCCAGATGGCCATGTCCGTTTTTATCTGCTATGTTTATGATTATCTGCTTTCCAGTTCCGCACGTTTCTTATCGATAAGCTCCTGAAGTTTTTCCAGCTCTTCCACTGTAATCCCATCAGATTCCAGAAGCGCATTCATCATTTCCACCGGATTAATCTTTCTGCTTTTGGCATTTCCCTTTAAATAATCCTCTCTTGAAAGAAGAGGGGTATAATTTCTTGCATACACCTTGCCGTTCATTGAAGTTCCCGCAACCTGGATCAGGTTCTCTTTCAAAAGAAGCTCCAGGCATCTTCTTACTGTCGGCATTTTCAGTTCCGGTGCAATGTCATTGATCTCAAAAGCAGACAATGGTCTTCCCTCTTCCCAAAGCACATTCATAATATCATAACGTTTACCTTTTAAGATGTCCATCTTAAGATCTCCTTCCATTTTTAACCAGATATCACTATAATACAGAAATATCGAATTAATTACAATTACAGAGACCTTACACTGATTTACAGTCCTTTTACAAATTTGTTACCAAGTTTATCCGGACAATAATACATCTTTCTACACATCACGAATCATTTCGTCATAAAACAAGCTGTTTTTTCTCAAGACGGGCATATACCCACTCTCTGAAAAGTGTATAGATGACAGATACTGTCGGAATGAAGATCAGCATTCCCGCAATTCCCATCAGACTGCCGCCAAGTGTTACAGCTACCAGTACCCAGATGGATGGAAGCCCGACAGAACCACCTACCACATGAGGATAGATCAGGTTTCCTTCTATCTGCTGCAGGATAAGGAAAAGTCCCAGAAACAGAACTGCTTTTACAGGACTTATCATAAGGATCAGAAAAAATGCTACCCAACATCCGATAATTCCGCCAAACAGCGGGATCAATGCTGTAAATGAAATCAGGACACCCACCAGCATTGCATATGGAAAATGCAGGATTGTCATGGATACAAAGAACATACTTCCAAGAATCACAGCTTCGATACACTGTCCGGTAATAAAGCTGGAAAAAATCCTGTTTGCCAGATTCCATACATGTGCCAGGTATCTGACCGGTTTTTCCGGGAACATTGCGTACATTGCTTTTTTTATCTGCTGCAGGAGCTTTTCTTTCTGCAAAAGGACATAGCAGGCGAATACAAAGCCAATGGATACATTCATTGCAGTAGTCAGAAGTCCCATGGTGATGGACACTGTGGAGGAAACAATGTTATTGACTCCGTTCTTCAGTACGCCGAGTACAGAATCGATTATTTTTCCCGGCTCAATGTCAAGAGACTGCGCCCATTTCACAACTTCCGGATTGTTTCCGAATACATTGTCGATCCATTTCTGGAAGACCGGAATGTTTTCTTCTATCTTTTTCGCTATATTTACGAATGTTGCCCCCAGTTCCGGTACTACTACCAGCATAACGATCACGATTATACAGATCACAAAGCAGATAGAAAGCACCAGGCTGACCGGCCTTGCCAGTTTTTGTGCTGTTTTTTTCTCTTGTTTCAAGGCTTTTCCGAACAGATGATGTTCTATGAATTTCATTGGAATATTGAGGATAAAAGCGATTCCAAAGCCAATGATGAACGGAAAGAGAAAGCCAAGCAGAACTCTGACAGTGCTGATGACTATGTGCAGGTTCTGGACACCCAGGTATAAGAGAATTGCGAATGCGATGAGCCATCGGATTTTTTTCATGTTTTCTTTGTCTAGCTGCATGTTTGTTTTTCCTTTCTTTTTGATATTGGAGAGTATTATATCATATTTTCCCAAAAAACGGACGCTTAGAAAAATATTTTATCTGCTATGCGGTTTCGTCATCTAAGAGATTCTAAGTCATCTGAAATCTGCTAAAAGCATGAGAAGAAAAGTCTATGATTGCTCGCTAGTGCTCAGGCAATGGACTTTTCTTCTCATAACGCAGATTTAAGAGGACTAAGAATCTCTAAGATGCCTGCAAATGCATAGCAGATAAAATATTTTTCTAAGCTGGTAATTGGAAGGTGGAAAATATCGTATCAATTCGCATGTTAAAAGCCTACATGAATAAGAAAGACTTTAAATATGAAAGAGATTGTATAAGTTCACATGGGATATCATATACTTTATATAAATTCTGCCTGTAAAATGCTTTATAGACTATGAATTATCAAATAGCAATGCAAAAAGAATATTAAATTAAATTGCAGAAAGGAATTGACAGTTAACTACAAATATTTTATAATCATTTTATAAACAATATAAGTAAACTTATATATGTCCATAATCGGTTGGACGTTTCTACCAACTACCGTAATAGTTGTCTATAAGTTCTCTCCCCAGGGAGAAAGAATGAGGTAAAGGCAGCATCGGTAGATTTTTTTTGCCTTTCCTTAACCACAAAAAGGAGGTATGGTTATGAACGAACGGACTTTTGTTTTAAAGGGAACAATTTGCTACAGTAATTCTCTGACAGAACTTTCCATCACTGAAAATGGATATTTAGTATGTGAAGATGGGCGATGTGCAGGGGTGTTTGATGAGCTTCCTGAGAAATTTGCAGGAATCTCATGTACAGATTTTGGCGATGAGCTGATCATTCCGGGACTGACTGATCTGCATCTTCATGCTCCGCAGTATACGTTTCGTGCCTCGGGTATGGATCTTGAGCTGCTGGACTGGCTGAATACTTATACTTTTCCGCAGGAAGCACGTTATGAAGATACAGAGTTTGCAAAAGAGGCTTATTCTATTTTCACTGAGGATATGAAGAAGAGCCCGAATACAAGAGCATGTATTTTCGGAACTCTGCATGTCCCTGCTACCGAGATCCTGATGGAACAGCTGGATAAAACCGGAATAAAGGCTATGGTCGGCAAGGTAAATATGGACCGTAATGGTTCTCCGCAGTTGCAGGAAGAGAGTGCTCAGGCTTCTGCTGATGCTACGGTTCAGTGGATTAAGGATACGCTTGATAAATTTGAAAATGTAAAGCCGATCCTTACTCCGAGATTTACTCCGTCCTGTTCTGATGCACTGATGGAGAAGCTTTCGGAGATTCAGAAAAAGTATCACCTGCCGATGCAGTCTCACCTTTCTGAGAATTTCGGTGAAATTGCCTGGGTGAAGGAGCTTTGCCCAAATACACATTTTTATGGAGAAGCATATAGCCAGTTTGATCTTTTCGGCGGTGACTGTCCGACGATCATGGCTCATTGTGTTCATTCTTCGGATGAAGAAATTGCCTTATGAAAAAGCAGGGCGTTTATATTGCTCATTGTCCGCAGTCTAACACAAATCTCGCCTCAGGTATCTCTCCTGTGAGACGTTATCTGGACGAAGGTTTACACATCGGACTGGGATCAGACATTGCAGGTGGAACTTCCGTTTCTATTCTGCGTGCTATGGCTGATGCTATTCAGGTTTCCAAGCTGTACTGGCGGTTGGTTGATTCTTCCATGAAGCCGCTTACTGTTGAAGAGGCCTTTTATATGGGAACAGAAGGAGGCGGTTCCTTCTTTGGAAAGGTTGGAAGCTTTAAGGAGGGGTATGAATTTGATGCGGTTGTGCTTAATGACAGCACTATTCCAACTCCACTGAAGCTCTCTCCGAGGGACAGACTTGAAAGACTGATCTACCTTTCCGATGACCGTAATATTACCGCTAAATATGTAGCCGGAAGAAAGATTCTGTAACTGCAGGAAATACAGATTCTGATGGTGTTTTTCCGGCATATCGTTTTGTTAACGATATGCCGGGACGATTGATTCCAGGAGTTTCACCCTGTTTTTTCGGATGATTATCTGAGGCACCACAAAACGGCCGGCAATTTTTAAAATCAAAAGGGGGAAAGATTATGAATCTTGACAAATTATTCCATCTCAAAGAGAACCACACAGATGTAAAGACCGAAGTTATGGCAGGTATTACCACATTCATGACAATGGCATACATTCTGGCTGTAAACCCAAACATTCTGGAAGCATCCGGCATGGACAGAGGAGCTGTTTTTACAGCGACCGCACTGTCATCCTTTATTGCCACCTGTCTGATGGCTGCGCTTTCTAATTATCCATTCGTTCTTGCACCTGGCATGGGCCTGAATGCCTACTTTGCCTACACTGTTGTTCTTGGCATGGGTTACAGCTGGCAGCAGGCACTGGCAGCTGTATTTGTAGAGGGTATTATTTTTATCCTGTTATCTCTGACCAATGTGCGTGAGGCAATTTTCAATGCAATCCCAATGAACCTGAAACATGCAGTATCTGTTGGTATCGGACTGTTTATTGCTTTCATCGGACTGCAGAATGCTAAGATCGTAGTTAACAACGACTCCACTCTGGTAAGTGTATTTTCCTTTAAATCCTCCGTTTCCGGCGGAACCTTCAATACAGAAGGAATTACAGTTCTTCTGGCGCTGATTGGACTTCTCATCACCGCCATCCTTCTTGTTAAGAGTGTAAAAGGAAACATTCTCTGGGGTATCCTGATCACATGGGGACTTGGCATTATCTGTCAGTTGACAGGACTTTACAAACCTGATCCTGCAGCCGGCTGGTTCAGCCTCCTGCCTGATTTTTCAAACGGAATCTCCATTCCCAGCATGGCTCCCACATTTATGAAAATGGACTTCTCCATTGTCTTCACACTTGATTTCGTAGTCATTATGTTTGCATTCCTGTTTGTAGATATGTTCGATACACTTGGAACACTGATCGGTGTTGCTTCCAAAGCTGATATGCTTGACAAAGAAGGCAAACTTCCAAACATCAAAGGTGCTCTTCTTTCTGACGCAGTAGGAACTACAGTAGGTGCTATGTGTGGTACTTCCACAGTTACTACTTTCGTAGAGAGTGCTTCCGGTGTTGCTGAAGGCGGACGTACAGGACTTACTTCCCTGATAGCAGCCATCCTCTTCGGATTATCACTGCTGTTATCCCCGATTTTCCTGGCAATCCCGTCCTTTGCCACAGCACCGGCTCTGATCATCGTTGGATTCCTGATGCTCACATCAGTAACCAAGATTGATTTCAACGACCTGACGGAAGCCATCCCAGCATTTATCGCGATCATCGCAATGCCATTCCTGTACAGCATTTCTGAAGGTATCTCCATGGGTGTTATCTCCTATGTGATCATCAACGTTGTTACAGGTAAAGCTAAGGAAAAGAAAATCAGCGTACTGATGTATGTACTGGCTGTATTGTTTATTTTGAAATATATCTTTATCTGATATAAATATCATAATCAAGAGTCAGGCGGATAAAAGCATTCACTTTCATCACATGACTCTACAATCAATACTGCTTTACATTTTATATGATTATATTTTAAATTACACAGAAATAAAAAGAAGTCTCCTGCAGAGACTTCTTTTTATTTCTATAATCGTCTTTCTCTTTTTACATCTATGATGTATAATTATGAAAGTGTTTCTTCATTTTCAGATCAATAAGGCACCGGCACTCTTAAAATATATTTGAAACATTTTATAACTATGAGGGCACTGAACAGTTACAAAAATTTCAGTGCTTCTGTCCACACTGAATGAATAAATATTTTGTTTTATCCACATTTTATATATTCTATTTACACATTAATATAAGGAAGGATTACACACATCATGCAAAAACAACAGATTCCATTAAAAAATTCCCTGCTCCTGCTTCTCGCAGCGATCATCTGGGGTATCGCTTTTGTAGCTCAAAGCGTAGGGATGAAATACGTAGGAGCTTTACTTTTAATGCCGTCCGTTCCCTTATCGGAGCAGTCGTTCTGATTCCACTGATTTTTATTCTGAAAAGGAGAAACTCCCCTTCAGATTCTGCTTCCAAAGCATCTGGCAGATCTGACACCTCAAGTAATACTGTATCCAATATGCAGGAGAAAAAAACTCTGATTATCGGCGGTATCGCCTGCGGTATCTGCCTCTGTCTGGCAAGCAATTTCCAACAGTTCGGCATCAAGTATACAACCGTCGGAAAAGCCGGCTTTATCACTGCCTGTTATATTGTGATCGTCCCTGTCATCGGACTATTCCTTGGCAAAAAATGCACGAAATTTATCTGGGCTGCCGTTGCAATGGCTCTGATCGGACTTTATCTCCTGTGCATCACAGATGGATTTTCTATCGGAAAAGGAGATCTGCTCGTACTGGTATGCGCATTTCTATTTTCACTGCACATACTGGTCATCGACTACTTTTCTCCAAAAGTAGACGGAGTAAAGCTCTCCTGCATTCAGTTCCTGACATGTGGTATCCTTTCCGGCATTCCCGCTCTGTTCCTTGAGCATCCGGAGCTCTCATCCATCCTGGCAGCATGGCAGCCAATCCTCTACGCAGGTGTCATGTCATGCGGAGTAGCTTACACCTTGCAGATTATCGGTCAGAAAAACATGAACCCAACTGTAGCATCCCTGATACTCAGCCTGGAATCCTGCATCTCTGTCCTAGCCGGATGGATCATCCTCAGACAGCAACTAAGTACTAAAGAAATCCTTGGATGTGTCATCATGTTTGCTGCTATCATCCTTGCACAGCTTCCACAGAAGCAGACAGAATAATATGCAGAGTAGGTCAGAGGTCTATTCCCTCTTTCCTCTCATCAAACTGCATGTAAGTTTCTCCTTCATACGACTATACGGCTTTCCAGCATTCTTCTTTCTACAGCATTGTACCACACCACCATTCGTTGTAAGCCTTTTTTCGTAATCCTTATTCTGCTCCATGGATATTTCAAACAGAAGATGGAAAAGAAAAGTTATTGCTATAGACGGGCATGGAAGCTATGTAACAGAAATAGTCTCTGACTAACTTAAAAAAATAAACTCCCCACTTCGTCAGAAATTCATCCGACGGGGGGAGTTTATTTTATCCGCTATTCAACTTCCCCAACCACCTTGTGGAAGTGCTCCTTTATCCTAGTAAAACTCTCATCGCTCAGGTCATGCTCTAACTTACACGCATCTTCTTTTGCAACTTCCGGGCTTACGCGAGATGTTCCAGCATCTTGCTCAGCACTGTATGCCGCTCATAGATATGAACCGCAATATCATTTCCTTTCTCAAGAAGTGTCACCGTACCATAACGGTCCATCGCAATATAACCATCCTCACGAAGCAGCTTCATAGCATGACTTACACTCGGTTTCGATACCCCAAGCATCGTTGCAATATCTATAGAACGAACTCCGCCACCCTGTTTTGACAATACCAGGATTGCCTCCAAATAATCCTCCGCTGATTTTCTGATCTGCATTCAAAATACCTCCCATATTGTTTTGATATTAACACAATATGAGAAATTTTTCAATCGCTCTTCTTGAGAACAGTCGTCATTAACTGTTACTGCTCACTCCGTTCTCAGTAACGTAGCCAAAATTTCATTCATTCCATATGAAAAAACAGCATCGAAAAATATTTCATTTCATGTGCATTTGCAGGATACTTAGATATTCTTAGCCGCCAAAAATCTGCGTTATGAGCCATCAAGGACACTGTCTGAGCGAAGCGAGTTTGTCCTTGATGCTCATGCTTTTAGCAGATTTTTGACGGCTTAGAATATCTTAGTGTCCGAAACCGCACATGAAATGAAATATTTTTTGACGCGTCCCTACTGAATTAAAAAAGCCCTCTGACCAGCATTCCCACATACCAGCCAAAGAACCTTTTTATACCAGGATTATCTTTTAAATTCCTAAAGCAATCTCCATCATCCTGTTAAACGAAGTCTGTCTGGCCTCCGCAGAAATTGCCTCATCCCTGAAAACATGATCCGAAATCGTAAGAATCCCCAGTGCCTCCTTACCGGCTCTCGCAGCATTCATAAACAGCGCCGCGCACTCCATCTCCACACAGAGAACCCCCATCTTTCTCCATGCCTTCGAACTCTCCGGATTATCTCCATAGAACGCATCCGAAGATACAACAGAACCCACGCGAACCGGTGTACCCTGCTCCTTCGCAACCTCTACAGCCCTTGCAACCAGTTCATAACTTGCTGTAGGAGCAAAAGTCCCCGGCAGCTGATACTGGCTTGCATAATTTGAATCCGTACATGCACTCATAGCAATCACAACGTCCATTACGCTTACATCATCCTGCAGCGCACCTGCAGAGCCAATACGAATGATCTTCTCTACATCATAAAAATTATAAAGCTCATAACTGTAAATACCCATAGATGGCATCCCCATACCGCTGCCCATGACAGATATCTGCTCACCCTTATAAGTTCCGGTATAACCAAACATATTTCTCACTGTGTTAAAACATACCGGATTCTCCAGATATGTCTCCGCAATATACTTCGCACGCAGCGGATCTCCCGGCATCAGAACCTTCTTTGCAATATCACCTTTCTTTGCACTGTTGTGTGGTGTTGGAATACTCATAATCACCCTCTCCTTTCCCGTAATGCTACATCACTGCATTATTTATCATCACCTGTAAGCCGCAGCACATCCCTGATCTCTTCTTCATCCATATCAAGAATGATCGCCAGCTCCTCTACACTGAACTTTGAACTTTCATCCTCTTCATCCTCTGTAAGTTCCCGGACTGCCGCTTCCAGCTTCTCCACCTTTGCTACCAGATAGTCATCCTCAAATTTCCTCTGTGTCTGCTCCTCGATAGCATGGCGGATCCCACACCGGATACGTCCAAGCAGCCATTTCTCATCTTTCTCTTCCGGTTCTTCCTCTCCCAGAGCCATTAGAAGGCTTATATTTGCCTCCTGAATCAGATCAGCGATAAAAATCTCCTCACAGTTCATTTCAACCGCCATTTCGGCTGCTGCATGCAGATACTTCTGTGACAGCTCTGCCTGTGCCAGAGCATCTCCCTTTGAAAGCAGTTCAAAAAGTTCTTCCGCACTTCTCTCTCCCTGCTCCTGTTCTTCAAGACCTTCCAGATATTCTTTCAGATATGCCTCTTCCTCCGCTGTCAGAGGAACTTTTTCTTCTTTTTCTTCGGATACTTCTTCCGGTCCGGCCTGAGATGTTGCTGAAATCTCCTCCGCACCTTCAATGGAAATACCTTTTAATTTTAAATACTGTAATATCTTGATCAGCTGTGACTTATCCAGGTCAAGTTCGCCAAAGCATTCCTTTATCTGTTCCGGTTTCAATACTTTGCCATTCTTCTCTCCAAGTTCACATACTTCTGTAAGTTTCTGCTGAAATTTCTGTATATCCATAGTCAAAATCTCCCTGTCCTGTTTATAACTTAACTATACAACAAAAAACCATGTCTGTAAAACAAAAAAAGCACCGTTTTAACCGGTACTTTTTCTGAATGCGGATAACAGGACTTGAACCTGCACGGGAAGCCCACTGGTACCTAAAACCAGCGCGTCTGCCAATTCCGCCATATCCGCATTTTCTCATATTCTCAGAGTGTATCCGAAAAATCATTCTCGCACTCTGCAAAAGCAATAAAATAGCGGAAACCTCACAAAAGATTTCCGCTATTAATGAAGCATCGGGGATTCGAACCCCGGACAACTTGATTAAAAGTCAAGTGCTCTACCGACTGAGCTAATGCTCCATATTAAGACTGGGCTAGCTGGATTCGAACCAGCGAATGCAGCAGTCAAAGTGCTGTGCCTTACCGCTTGGCGATAGCCAAAGGCGAAGGTGGATACAGGGATTCGAACCCTGGGCCTCCAGAGCACAATCTGGCGCGCTAACCAACTGCGCTATACCCACCACAGCGTGCCTGAAGGGATTCGAACCCCCGACCCACGGCTTAGAAGGCCGTTGCTCTATCCAGCTGAGCTACAGACACATCTCTCTGTACATACAGAGAAGCGGGTGATGGGAATCGAACCCACGTATCTAGCTTGGAAGGCTAGTGTTCTACCATTGAACTACACCCGCATTTCGCTGAAACGGTAATGTTGTTGTTACAGCAGTCGGGGTGACAGGATTCGAACCTGCGGCCTCCTGGTCCCAAACCAGCGCTCTAGCCAAGCTGAGCCACACCCCGCTGTTTTTCTTTATTTATTTGTGCTTCGTTGTCCGACGCAAGACATATTATATGTTAAGCGACCCCAAATGTCAACACCTTTTTTCAATTTTTTTTGATTTTTTTTGAAAAGTGATTTTTTATTCCTTGAAAAGTCACTGAAACCCGCTAAATACAAGGCTTTGCGGGCTTTTCACTTTTTTCAAAAAAATCATTTTTTTGTTCGCAAAAAGGGATTTTTTACTGGTTTTTGAGATTTTTTGTAAAAAATATTTTTTTGTCACAATAAAAAAATCTTAACTTTTTTAATTTTTCTTCTATTCTTTTACTGTCACGTATCTGTAAAAGAGGTATTGCCGTTATCCGATCAACAATACCTCAAAAATATACAGTCAGATGAGTCAGGCGGATATTCGCAACCTCCACAAGTAACTTACCTGATTCAGTTAAATAATTTTTCAGAGGTATCTGATCTCGACCTGAGGATCTTTTCCCTCTTCTATCTGCATAACTGCATAGCTTGGCCTGCGGCCTCTCTGACGCGGTAGGTAAGACTGCCGGGATTAATTACCAGAATCCCATCCTCATTCTCGATCACAGGCATGTGAGTATGACCATACATTGCAATCTTACATCCCTTAGCCTGCGCATTCTCAACAAGTTTATCATAATCCCGGGACACAAAATAATGATGTCCATGTGTAACCAGTATCTTATGTCCCTCCAGAGTAACCTCTTCCTCATAGGGAAGATCTGTAAAAAAGTCATTATTTCCTGCGACAATCGTACATGGGCACTCTGCCAGTGCCTCAATGAAAATCTCTCTGCCTTCCACATCACCACAGTGGATCAGATAATCAAAGGGAGCTTCTCTGAGCACTGTCTCTTCCAGATTCTCATCCTGTCCATGAGTATCGCTGACGATCAGTACCTTCATTTCAGTTCATCCTTTATGGCACGTAATGCTTTTCCCCTGTGGCTGATCTTATTTTTCTCTTTGCCGGAAAGCTCTGCAGAAGTACATCCATATTCCGGCAGGTAGAAGATCGGATCATAGCCGAAGCCGTTCTCTCCCTTCTCCTCATAGCCTATACGGCCTTCCATTGTTCCACGCACTGTTTTTACACTTCCATCCGGAAAAGCCGCTGCAACGGCGCATACGAACCTTGCAGTACGCTTCTCGTCCGGAACTCCGTTCAGTCTCTCTATCAGACTTGCATTTTTGATATGATATGAGGTATCTTCTCCCATATAACGGCAGAATAAATGCCCGGCTCTTTATTCAGATAGTCAATCTCCAGACCGGAATCATCTGCCAGAGTGATCTCCCCTGTCAGTTCGCAGATAGTCTTCGCCTTGATCACAGCATTTTCCTCAAAAGTAGAACCATCCTCTACAATATCTGCATGGATTCCCGCTTCTTTCATAGAAACAACCTCTACATCCATATCTGCAAGGATCTCGCGGATTTCTCTCATTTTATCCTGATTTCCGGTAGCAAAAATTATTTTTTTCATAATCCTTTGTATCCTCTTTTTATTTTGATTTTTCGCAATTACATAAGCACTCAGCTACGGTTTTTCTTCGGTGGGCGCGGCCCAAGGAACTGATAGTAATAGTCTTAAGCATACCATTATAGATCTTACGGTTTTTATCTGCTTTTCGCCCGATATCGTTCTCCGCTTTCTCATAAGATGTGATCAGATACATGGACCACTTGTCAAGCCTTTCATAGCTTTCCCCGATTTCACGATAAAGCTGAGTTAAATTCTCTTTTTCTTCCAGTCGTTCCCCATAAGGAGGGTTTGTGATGATGAATCCATATGGTTTGGGATGGCGGAGATCTTTTACCGCTCTCTGCTGGAAATGGATCAGCTTGTCCACACCTGCCATTTTTGCATTAGCTCTGGCAGCCTTCAACGCCTCAGGATCAATGTCAAAGCCCTGGATATCTGTTTCAATATTAAGATTTATCCTGTCCTGTGCCTCTTCATTTGCATCATACCAGCATTTTCTCGGAACCAGATGCTTCCATTCCTCAGCAAGGAAGGAACGGTTCATGCCGGGTGCAATATCTGCTGCCATCATTGCTGCTTCAATAGGAAAGGTACCGCTTCCGCAGAAAGGATCTACCAGAATCCTGTCTTTATTCCATGGTGTAAGCATGATCAGAGCAGATGCCAGTGTTTCTGTGATCGGAGCTTTCACTGTCATTTTACGATATCCTCTTTTATGCAGAGATACGCCTGAGGTATCAATACCGATCGTGGCACATCTTTCATAAATGCCACGCGGATAGGAAAGCTTGCCCCATCCTCTTCAAACCAGGACACCCCGTATACGCCCTTCAGACGCTCTACAATGGCTTTTTTCATAATGGACTGGATATCAGACGGGCTAAAGAGCTTACTCTTCACAGAATTGGCCTTGGCAACCCAGAATTTCCCATCCTTGGAATATAATTTTCCCATGGCAGGCTTTTGTCTTTTCAAAAAGCTCGTCAAAGGTTTCTGCCTTTACTTCTGCTACTTTCAGCAGGATTCTTTCTGTGGAACGCAGAAAGATATTGGCATCTGCGATTCCCTGTGCATCTGCCTCGAATGTTACTTTTCCATCCTCTACTTTGGTAATCTCATAGCCAGATCAAGGATCTCACGTTTCAGCACAGCTCCATACCGAAATGACATGGAGCGATCAGTTCAAATTTTTCCATTCTTTATCCTTTCTATATGTAGATGGGACTTCCCTATAATTCTATGCTCTTAACAATATTTCCCTCAAAATCCTTAATTGTAAACACACCGTCCTCAAAGATCGCATATGTAGGCGGGTTTCCTTCTTTTGGAATGGAAACAGAACCCGGGTTGAGAAGTACATAGCCTTCTTTCTGCTCTGCTTTCAGTACATGGGTATGTCCATGGATCAGAATATCTCCTTCCTGGATTGGAGGCAGATTATTTTCATTGTAAATATGCCCATGTGTGGCATAAAAGGTTCTTCCATCCAGGTTCAGGATACAGTAGTCTGCCATAACCGGAAACTGCAGGACCATCTGATCGACCTCAGCTTCACAATTCCCACGTACAGCATAAATTTCTTTCTTCATGTCATTAAGCATGGAAATGACCTGTTTGGGAGCATATTCTCTGGGAAGATCATTTCTCGGGCCATGATAGAGCAGATCGCCCAGCAGTACCAGGCGTTCTGCCTTTTCTTCTTTATAGGCATCCAGCATTTTTCTGCAGTAGTATGCAGAACCATGGACATCTGATGCAAACATATATTTCATAGTTTTGTGTCTCCTCTTTTATAGTGTGCCGACGAGTTGATTCTTGAAACAATCTTGCAGGATAAATTTTTTTATTTCAAGGCGGAGGAAGGAGGCGTAGCGGTGGCTACGGCGACCGACGACAACGCGGAAATAAGAAATTTAGACGCAAGATTGTTCGAGAAATCAACTTGTTGGCACAATAGGTATGCCGACAGATTGATTTCTGAAATAACCTGAAGATATACCGGTTCGTATTTTTTCTCTTACACCTTATCATGCTTATGGCGAAATTACAAGATTTCTTCCCCGATATGCTCCAAAACCGCCTATAACAGACCTGGTACAGTACCCAAGCTTTGCAAGCTGCCTTGCAAGCAGAAGGCTTGCCCCGCCCCTGTCGCAGTACAGAACCAGTATTTTCCCTTTTGGAAAGGCTGTATATCCGTCTATTTCTCCATATGGCATGTTTACGGCTCCTTTTACATGACTGTGCATATAAAACTCTTTTTCTCTCAGATCTATGATCAACGTGTCCCTTCGGCCCACATAATAATCCAGCATTTTTGCAGAAATCGTTTCCACCGGAAACATGGCAGACTCCTTTTTGTTATATCATATGATATCAGGGACAGATGTGCCACTGCCTGACAAAAAACAGCCGACACATAAATTGGCTCACAGCAGATCAGGAGGGGCATTTCCCCTCCTGAGCCAATCATATTCTGTCTCTTCTGAGCTGTAAGACTGGGAAGTTTTATTTTTGTTTACTTCTACAATCTGTCTCGTTTTTGCTTTTCACACTGTTTTTTGCATTACCAGCATGGTTCATTTCATTACCATAGCTGTTCTTATCTGAAGTTCCTGTGTAATTTCTGCTGTTTTTACTCTCAGATTCATAGTTTTTTGCCATTATTATTTTCCTCCTGATGAGATTTATCTGCCCGGATCTCCTGATACTCTGCAAAATCCGGTTTTTTTCTTCCACACTTCATCGCTGAAAGTGCTTCACATTGACTATTATCCCAAAAACCGGGGGGAATATTCATCAAAATATGTTGCTTTTTTCACCAAGCTATATTATAATCATAGCTGTAAAAAGAATTTACCCTTCAAAAATTTTTTTTACATAAACCCCTTATTTAATTATTTATACTCCCCTTGAAAGTCCCGGCAGCTCCCCTGCCGGGGCTTTCTCTTTGTATTTATTCGGCTGCGAATCACTTGATAACAATTTCAGAAAAACTGCAAAAAACAGCATCGCCGGTCTCATGATCTGCGATGCTGCTCTGTTTTTTATATTCTTCTTTTCCTATTCATTTTCATATGCGCCGGCAAACAGTTTGTTTCTCAACATTTACCAGATTTCAGACTCTACTGCTGCTCTTTCAATAGAAAGACCTTTCATATAGCTGTCCATAAATGCATTGAATCCAGCCACACCTTCCGGTTTTGGATCCAGTGTGCTGCTTTCCTGATCTGCAAACACTTTATTATCAAGGAAGCTTTCCAGAGTCTCACCTTCTTCTTTATTTACCAGATAAGAAGCAAGAAGTGCGATTCCCCACGCTCCGCCCTCACCTGCAGTAGCCATTACAGATACCGGTGCATTGACAGCATCTGCCAGAATCTGCTGTCCTACGCCTTTTGTCTTGAATAATCCTCCATGACCAAGAAGACGGTCTACTTTTACATTTTCTTTCTCAAACAGAAGGTTCAGACCTACCCTCATGGCTCCAAGGCATGTATACAGATTGGTTCTCATAAAGTTTGCAAGATTGAATTTGCTCTCAGGAGAACGTACAAATAACGGGCGTCCTTCTTCAAAGCCTGTCATATGCTCGCCTGAGAAATAGCAGTAAGACAGAAGTCCGCCACAGTCCGGATCTCCTTCAAGTGCTTTATTATAAAGGGTTCCGAACAGTTTGTTCATATCCCCTTCCATACCCATAGCTTCTGCAAACTCTTTAAATATATTTACCCATGCATTCAGGTCAGAAGTACAGTTGTTGGAATGAGCCATAGCTACCAGATGTCCGGACGGAGTGGTAACCATATCAATTTCTTTATAAGGTCTGGAAAGCTCTTTTTCCAGAACGATCATGGCAAATACAGAAGTTCCTGCGGAAACATTACCCGTACGTACTGCTACACTGTTTGTGGCAACCATGCCTGTTCCTGCATCACCTTCCGGAGGCACATCGGGATTCCGGCTTTCAGTTTTCCTGTTACGTCGAGAAGTTTCGCACCTTCTTCTGTAAGAACACCGGCATCTTCACCTGCAACAAGGGCTTTCGGCATAATATCGCGAAGTTTCCATGAGAATCCATAAGGAGCAACCAGTTCATCGAATTTATCAACCATCTCCTGGTTGTAATCTGCCTTTGTGGTATCAATCGGGAACATACCTGCTGCGTCACCGATACCGAGAACTCTCTTTCCTGTCAGTTTCCAGTGGACATAAGCCTCCAGAGTTGTAATATAATCGATATCTTTTACATGTTCCTCGCCATTAAGAATTGCCTGGTACAGATGTGCGATACTCCATCTCTGAGGAATATTGTAATTAAACAGCTCCATCAGCTTTTCACTGGCTTCCCCTGTAATATTATTTCTCCATGTACGGAATGGTACAAGAAGTTCTCCCTCTTTGTTAAATGGCATATATCCATGCATCATGGCGCTGACGCCAAATGCACCTACAGATTCCAGTTCTATGTCATATTTTGCCTTCACATCCCTTGCCATATCCTGATAACAGTCCTGAATGCCTGTCCAGATATCATCAAGCTATATGTCCAGACACCGTTTTCATAACGATTTTCCCATTCATGACCGCCAGATGCGATTGGCTGATTTTTATCATCTACAAGTACTGCTTTGATCCTGGTAGAACCAAATTCAATACCAAGCGCTGTTTTGTTAGCGAGAATCGCTGCTTTTGCTTCTGCTGCTCCCATTTTTATGTACCTCCCTGTTTCTCTGTTATTTATGATTACAGATCATTCGACAATCTATAATCATATATTGTTTGTACACCAATATTATTGCATTTCTTTTATTGTTTTACCATGGAAATTTTACGGTTTTAACATACTTTTTATTACTTTAAACTTCTCAGGGCGGCCATTCCAGGCAGTTAATTTCAGCCTGATATGACAGCCTCTGTATTAATTACAAAAATTATTATTTTCTGAATGCAAGTTCATTCCATCTCAGTTCATTCTTGAAATCACGAATATTTGTATCTTTATCAATGTAAACAGCTTCAATACCCATAGCTGCTGCCCAGTCACCCATCTGCTCTGCTGTCAGGTCATAGGAAAATGCTGTATGGTGGGCTCCGCCTGCAAGGATCCATGCTTCTGCACCTGTCTTAAGATTTGGCTGTGGTGTCCAGAATGCACTTCCTACAGGAAGCTTCGGCATCGGTTTCTCAACCTTCTTGCATTCCACATCGTTGATGATCAGACGGAAACGGTCTCCAAGATCGATCAGGGATGTTGCAATACCCGGGCCTGTCTTGCTTGTGAATACAAGTCTTGCAGGATCTTCTCTGTCACCCATGGAAAGCGGGCATACTTTAATGCCGATCTTACCATCTGCGACAGACGGGCATACCTCAAGCATATGAGACTGAAGGATTCCTTCTTTTCCAGGTACAAAGTTATATGTATAGTCTTCCATCATGGAAGTTCCTTTTGCATCTTTTACACCAGCTGTCATGATCTTCATCAGACGAACCATTGCAGCTGTCTTCCAGTCGCCTTCTGCACCGAATCCATAGCCTTTTTCCATAAGTCTCTGGATTGCAAGTCCGGGAAGCTGTTTAAGAGCACCCAGATCTCCAAAGTGTGTAACGATTGCCTGATAATTTTTCTCTTCCAGGAATTTCTCAAATCCGATCTCAATCTGAGCCTGAACTGCTACATGACGTTTAAATTCTTCCGGATCTCTTCCCTCAAGAAGAATATCATATTTGCTGTAGTATTCATCTACCAGCGCATCTACATCACCTTTAGCTACATCTTTTACATAATCAGCAATCTCATTTACAGGATAAGCATCAACTTCCCATCCGAATTTGATCTGTGCTTCTACTTTATCACCTTCTGTAACAGCTACGTTTCTCATGTTATCTGCTACACGACATACGCGGATATGGCTGCTCTCCATGATACCAACTGCTGTACGCATCCAGGAAGCAAGTCTTTCCTGAACATCTTTATCTGCCCAGTGTCCGACAATAACTTTTCTTTCGATTCCCATTCTTGTAACAATATGACCATATTCACGACCGCCATGAGCAGACTGGTTTTCATTCATAAAATCCATATCAATGGTATCATAAGGAATCTCCTCATTAAACTGTGTATGAAGATGGCAAAGCGGTTTTCTGTATTCTTTCAGACCAAGAATCCATGATTTTGCCGGTGAGAAAGTATGCATCCATGTGATAACACCTGCACAGTCCTCATCTGCATTTGCCTCATTAAATGTTTTACGGATCAGTTCGTTTGTGATCAGTGTTGGTTTCCATACTAATTCAAATGGAAGAACACCACTCTTGTTTAATTCCTCAACAATGATTCTGGAATGCTCAGCAACTTTTCTTAAGCACTCATCTCCGTAAAGATCCTGTGAACCTGTACAAAACCAGAACTTATAGTTTCTTCCTACTACAATATATTTATGGTTAATATCCCTTACATCCAGTAAGGAATTATCCATCTTGTTGCTTAAGCTGTTAGAATGTAGGTAGCAATTGGATATCTTTTTCTTCCTTGGACTTCGCGTCCGTAAAACAGACTGATAACCAGTTCCTCATTCGCAGCGTTCGTTTTATGCAGGTTGAATCACCTTAGGTGCATTCGTGTCACACCACAGTAGATTGAATAGGCAATGAGTAAAACTGGTACTTATCCATTGCAATAATCTTAAGGAGTGA
>ENA-OQBT01000144-OQBT01000144.1-human-gut-metagenome-genome-assembly--contig:-NODE-144-length-48870-cov-3.970868_pt1 | contig 48870 bp, 67 predicted proteins | sample MGYA00242749_ERZ504557 | MGnify/ENA primary metagenome ERZ504557 (study PRJEB26092, sample SAMD00036243) | human gut metagenome | host: Homo sapiens | study: EMG produced TPA metagenomics assembly of...
TCCACTTTTAGTTGCAAAAGTATATTTTCAACAAATCTGTTGTTGCTTTGTCATTTATGACAGCCCGTCCTATTGTTATGCCATTGTTGATGATAATATATTCTCCGTTTTCATATCTGACATTTACAAAATCATCTTCCCTTTTTAAGTCTATACATATACTTGATATAATTCCGCAAATCTCCTCTTGTGAGCTTCCGCTTTTTATCTCATAAGCATAATCCGCATCTCCTATCTCATTCAGATCAGTTACCAAACAATACTCCGCTCCATTCATCAGCATTTCTTCATTCAAAGTGGGTAATTGAGCCGTCTTATACTCATTAAATAAAAAGATAACTACAAGCGCAATGAATGTCGGAAAAAAGATACCGCCAAACCGCTGTGCATAATTTTGTTCTTCCCACCGCTTGCTATGACGACCAAACAGCGGTATTTTCATCTGCACCAAACCTGCTCCTATACTTACAAGCAAAAAATAAAATATAACTTTTATCAAAGACTCATCCCCCATTTAATCATTAATAAAAATATCGTTCCTAAAACGACGCCTACTAACCATATAAAGCGAAACACCTTGTTATATCTCGAACTATTAGAACACGGAACAAGCCAATATTCCTGTGGAAACCCCAAAAGGTATTCTTTTAATTCCTGCTTCAATTCCATGACTATACTCCACATTAATCCAGACAGCACAATGCACACCGTTCCATAATATGTAATTGGTGCATTTGTAACCACAGCAAAGAAATAATGTGCCATCTTAAGAAGGAAGATACACCACGCAATACAGCATGGAATTGTAAACGCCCTTTTCATTTTCCACTTCAAACCCAATATAACCTCTGGAACGAATACAGTCAATGCCCCCATCGGCAATCCTCCTGTTCGTCCATGTGTGAAATCGCTCTCCGACTCCAAAGACCAAATTCCTGTCAATACTATTACTGCTGGTATTAGTATGGTGCAGAACAAGTTATATGCAATAATCAACACATTTTCATTGTCGTCGTTCATAACTTAGCCCCCAATCAGTTCATCAAGCCTGATAGCCACTCTTCCTGACAATGAATAATGCAATGCTGTTAGCTTTGCCTTATCGTACAAATTTGCATACACGTTATAATAACATAGCGATATTGACATACCAAAGCCAAATAATGTTGTTCCTGCCAATACTCCTAAAAATCCCGTAACACATGCATCAATATACTGTTGGCTGACATCCTCCGGCTCCAAATCTACATACATTGCATTTAATAATTCATTTACAGAAGCCGTACTCTCATAGTGGTCCTTAAATGAAGTGACAATTAACTTTGCTCTTGATGCGGTTTTTTCCGGATCAAACGTAGATAAACCATATATCGCATTTGCGGTATTTATGGATATAACTTTTCCCTCATCCACCGCGGTTAGAATGTCTGACGAATTATTTACCGCAGACTTGAACTCATCCATAAAATTAACCAGATTTGTAGAGAACATAGAAAACTTACTTTGTGCTATAAAATTCTCATATGCTGTAATATCATCTGAAGTAATAACATAAGCATATATATTATCAAATCCTGGACTTTCTTTAGTATAATTAGGATTGTCTATATAATGGGACATATAAAGATAAAGTACATATTTGTTAAAATCTGCTGTGTTATATGTATTACCATATCTCTCTAATGCTACTTGTGTAACATATTGCATCCTTTCATTCTGTTCTTGTGGGGTTGCTGGCGGATTACCGTTCTGTGCATAAGATTGAATATACCCTTGCCCTGCTATTGCGTTTTCTAATGCCTTTGTTTCTACTGTTTCTACTGATAATCTAGCTATGTCCGTGTTCAACGACGCATAATATGGAGTCATCTTTCCTTTGCATCTGCATTATATTGGCAATATCCTCCGAATCAAAACCAATATTCTCCCATGACTGTCCCGCTACTGTTATATCGTTCAGCACTGTCAACATATCATCCGGATTAATCCGAGCCGATGATGCTGCATATATCGGCTGAATAGAACTTCCAATGGTTGAAATAAACATCAAACATATTGCAATTACCACGCTAATGACTTTCTTAATCATATTGACCCCTCCTGTTTTTTTCCTATCACTCTAATTACCATATACCAAACATGTATGCTCCAAAAAATAAGTATTATATAGTTACTGGAAAATATTCTTACTTGACAGAGAAACTTAAAGTGCTGGAATAGTTGGCATCTTTCTCCAAAGCTCATTTCAATATAAACCCTATTTTTTCCGCGACCGAGTTAAATTCGCCCATACTGCAATCTTTTTACACTGATTACTAAAGTGAATCCAAAAAGCATATCAAAATATGCCTTTTAAGATACTATCGGGCAATATAAACATGTTCAAGTCATTTCTTCAACGCCTAAAAATAACTTCGGATCGCATTGATCCGAAGTTATAAGTATCATATAGCTATCGGAAAGCATTCTTACATTTCCTGCAATTTTAATTTATTTTGCCTCATAAGAAGAAGTAAACCTAGTCCGTCCAGAATCGACTTGATTATTATACGCATCTACATTGTCGCTATATTCCGTTGAATCGCTAAAAGGAGCAATATCGCTTGTATTGTCAGATACACTCATGTTAGAAACAGGACCGGAAATTAACAATGACCCGTCCGGCTGGGCATAAGCAAAAAAGATATATTCATTTCCTACAACCGGAAGCTCATCACCCTCATAAACAAAATATTGTGAGCCATCTTCCGAAAGTCCGCCAGATTTTTGAATCGGGATAGCCGTGTCAGTAACTAAATTGCCTTTGATATTTTTTGTGACGTTCACAGTATAATTTGTGTATGGCCGGAAACTTCACGAGTCTTTCCATCGTCTGTTTCAACCGTAACAGCATCTTTATAAACAGTACCTTCTTCACTTGCGACCGTACCAACGAATACATAATCAGCATCGCCTACAACTGCATTCAGATCGCTATAATCAATCGAAAAAGTACCTCTCAAATATGATGTCTTAATTTCGTCAGAAGTTGAAGGTTTCGCAATGCAAAAAAACAGCACACCAATAACCAGCAAAATCACAACAGCTCCGATAAAAATACCAATTTTGGTTTTAGACTGAAATTTCATAGATCTTCCTCCCTTCTTTAATATCTTTTATAACTTGCGTCATAGGAAGCCTTGTCGTTGGCAGAAAGACTTGTTACTGAGCTTACATACGCATACTTTTCATTTGACTTTTCCTCTCTATTTACTAAGATTGATAGTGCCTTGTTTCAATGTTAAATAATCGGAAGTTGCGCTAATAATATATAAATTGTATTCTCCCCCCTCTCTAACTTTTAATTCGTAACTTCCACTTAGACTTCCAAAACTTTCTCCGTCATACATAACCCCATCTTTAATATATCCTATAACCAGCGCCTGATTAGAAACCGCATCTGACTCATATTTTTCAAACGAAAAGGTTAATATATCCCCTGCTTTACAATTCCAACCTGCATAATCCTCCAGATAAAATACTGCCATACTTCCGTTAGTCATAATAATTTCAGGTGTCGTATCATTCTCCACCTTAAACTCAGAAACAGATAATGGCAGCACAATATTATCATCTGCGACACTCTTTATAATATGGCTTTCAGTTATAGCTCTTCCCTCAGCATTCCCTATATCGCTTTCTTCACCATGCGTAACCTCCGGTTCCGAATTATCTATGACTTCTTTTCCGATCAATCCTTCGTTTTCATCTGTAACTAATTCCGCACCAAACAGCCCATTAATCCATTGAACCAGTTTCTCTCCTGTCGCTGCATTGGCAATTCCTCCTGTTGTAAAAAGAATGATACTTACCGCCATTGCAGTTGCAACGCGAGCCAACCGTTTACGGCTATGTGCGTTACTTTCATTAAATAGTTTGATCTTCTTTTGTGAGGAAATATCGCTTTTCTTTTTTTGCTCTAAACATTGTGCAGCCTCTAGGATATATTTATCGTTAATTTCATTCATTGCATAAAAAATATCTGATTTCAAAGTTTTCATAAATACTTCCTTTCCGCTAATTGTTCTCTCAGCTTTTTTCTTGTTCTAAATAAGATTGTTTCGACCTTGCTTTTGCTCATATTACAACATTTCATAATCTCTTTTACCGACATAAAGTACCAATATCTTAATACAAAAACTTGTCGATGAGGTTTTTGCAACGATTCCAAAAAATCCTCAACAATATCTTTCAATTCATTATTTTCCCAATCTTCTTCTCCCGCTTTCGCCAGATAATTACTCAATTCCTCATATGGCAAACACATATCTATATCTCTTTTTGCCGCATGAATATGTTCATACTTTTTTAGCGCCTGATTCCTTGCAATTTTTAAAATATAAGCTTTCAAGTTATCTGGTGTTTTTGGGGGAATCGTAAACCAGACACCTAAATATGTATCATTTGTACATTCTTCAACATCTAACTGATTCTTTATCAGCCTGCCAATTATAAATGATACAAGTTTCCCATATTTCTTCTCTGTTTCTAGCAATGCATCCTCGGATCGGCAATTATATAGTTTAATTATTTCTCTATCGTCCATTACAACCCTCTCTTATTAAGTACGGATTCGATCCCTTTTGCTTGCAAGTTTTAAAACTTTTTGCTTTATTTTTTTTTATTTGTCATTTCAGCTACACAGAATATAGCTTTTGATGTTAACAGTGCCTAACCCTTTCCATGCTGGTGTTTTAATAAAAAAAGCCAGAGGTCAGTGTCTCTGGCAAAATGTATATTATATTAAGTTTGCTAAGTTCGTCCAATTTGCATCATAACCCATTATGGACATGATATCTGTGGCTGAATGGTATGTAACTGTTTTTGAAGTATGCATCATTAGTTCCATAAGTATAGGCGCCATCTTTGGCACGTACAATCCCTAAAACGGAGAAATTTTTAATACTTTTTGTATGATTTATCTGCCATGGTACCTCCTATATATAAAAAGCCCCCGGGTCCGAAGGACACCGGAGGACAAACTGGCAATCTCTTGTATAAGTATTATACTACACATTGGCAAAATGTCAATGACACTATGCTGATTTGGTGTGGATCGCATCGTGCAGTCCAAATTTTTCAATTTCACTTTATTAACCTGCTATTCCAAAAACTATTCAAACCCATAACAGCTCTACAAAGAAACAAGGACATTGATATTTACTATCAACATCCTTGTTCTAATTATTACACCATCTCAGGAAGTTTGTAGCCTAATTTTTACATTGCGTCTGCGAAGTCATCTAATGACATACTTACTCTACTTGCGCCTACCTCAGGTTCTAATATACCATCCTGAACAAGTGAATATATTTCAAGGCATCTGCCTTGTTGTATTCCTTCCTGTATGCCAAGCTTTTTATGATCATCCTATGCCTTACACATATTTACCACATCTTCCTTTTCATCATACTTAATATCAGTTCTTGTCTCAATATAACCTATCACCTACAATAATTGCCCATAAAGCAGTATCGATATACTCACCATTTTTATAGTATTTTTGTCTGGCAATGCCTTCTAACACCATGCCGCATTTCTTTAATACCGCAGAGGAAGCATCATTTCCATAGAATACTTCTGCCTGACTCTGTTAAATCCAACTCTATCAAAGGCATAATCTAAGACAGCCTCCAATACTTCTGTCATAATGCCTTTATTCCAAAATCCGGGAGACAACATATAGCATGTATCACACATATGACATGCTTCTTCCACATTTCCCAAATTAATTGTTCCTATCAATTCTCCCGTTTCTTTCCACTCAATTACCCAATGAAAATATGAATCCGACTCATAATTAGATATCCAATGCTTTACCTTGTCCCTATATATTTCTATGTCATCAACAGGATTAAATGGATAGTATCTGCAAACTTCATCATACTTAGCCCAATTTTCATACATCATAGTATAATCGGATAGTTTGATTCTTCGTAAAAAGCATCGTTTTGTTTCAAAATTCTGTGTGCCTATATAATTCATAAATTATTCCTTTTCATATTCAAAATAAATTCCTGCAAATATCTATTAATCACCTGCATGGCAAAATATACAGATACAAGATACATCTACTGCCCCTGTCATATAAAAATCATGCCCCAACACAAATCAGTTGGGGCAATTTCTATACTTTTAAGCTATTATACTACACCATCTCAGGAAGTTTGTAGCCTGCTTTTTGCATTGCGTCTGCGAAGTCATCTAATGACATACTTACTCTACTTGCCCCTACCTCAGGTCTAATATACCATCCTGAACAAGCGAATATACTTCAAGACATCTTCCTTGTTGCATTCCTTGTTGTATTCCTTGCTTCATCCCCTCCTGAATGCCAAGTTTTTTATGATCATCCCATGCCTTACACATATTTACCACCTCTTCCTTTTCATCATACTTAATGTCAGTTCCTACAAATAGATTGATAGCCGCAATCGTCTCAACGTCAACCCTTGTAAAGGTTTCGTCTTTTGTAATTAAATCATTCAGCTTTCCCTCATCTGAAGCATTTTTTAGCACTTCAAACAGTGGTCTCAGTCCTGTTTTGAACTTGGAAAAATCCGTAATCTCCAGTGGATTCAACAGATTAATCCTGTAATCGTTGATAAATGGCCGAAATCTCTCGTCCATATGAGGCATCATCTCAACAAGACTTCTTGGACCATCCCAGTTTTTTGTTCCAAGATATAATGTAATTGTAATCACCGGTGTCAGCCTATCCTCAAGTGTAAACCCTGATAAAAACTCATCTGATGATTTATAATCTTTGTTTTTCTGATGTTGCTTCTTCGCCTCGTTGACCTGTTCTCCATAATTCATGGCATCATAAATCATGGTCTTAACCGGCATCGAATAATGAACATCTGTCTGTGCCTCTATCCCCATCAGTACGATGTATACTGATTCTGTATATTTTACAGACACCCCCTTTAGCAAATCTCTCCATTTCTGCTTAACAATCTGCTTCCTATCAATACCGAAAACTGATAACACCTCTGTGGTGTCACATTCCTTTAAATTCTCCGGTTTGATAACCTTCTCACCGTCAAACAATACATAATTGCAGATTTCACTGAACCTCGTATTGTCTGACAAATACTCCTTCGCCTTCGAGTCCTTTGTACCCAAATTAACCTCCTCTTCTTGTGTGAGCAGGAAAATTCGAAATCGAATTAAAATACTGTATGCTAATATAAAAGCCGGCAAAATCCCCACACCCCGCTTTTCTCGCAATGTTTTCACATCTGACATTTCAATTTTCCTGCTATTAACTGGTAACATAAAGCATTGAAAATTTCCATGTCTTTGTCGAAAAATGCGAAGTGGTCTGCCCTCTTCAAAGTGATACACACCGGAAAAATATGCTGTGGTGTCGTATTTACAGAAATATAATGCTTTGAGTTGATTGTAGCACACAGAAGTAAGCTTGTCATTATATTTTTCATCTGTGATAATACTTGCAAGATAACATGTCATGCCAGACATCCAGAATGTTAAAAAGAAGCTTCCATGGCAAAAACCGCAATAATCTCCAGCTTCGTTATACAAGAAGAATGCAAAACTATTTTCATCTGCCCTGCATTAGTCACTATAATGGTCTGACTGACTCAACATATTCATTTAGCTTCGCTCTTATCTCTTTAAACTGCTTTCCTGTAATCTCATTATCCGACTCAAATGCCATCATTTTGTCAAGATATCCTCTCTCCTTTGCTATCTGAAGGCTGATAGGATAAACCAGCTCAAATGTCAGTGCAATATGCCCTGCCACATGGTCTACCACGGTCTTTTTGCAGGAACGAAGTACCGCGTGCCTCTCATCAAAGGCTGCCATAACCTCAGGACTCACCTGCGAATTTTTCAGTTCCTCCGTTGTCACATTATATATATCCTCTGCCGGAGTATCTACATTTACCCTGAAAATATCCACCTTATCAGCATCCCTTAGTATATTGCAAAACATAACCGTATACTCGTCAAGCCTCTCATCTATCCTGAAAGCGCTGTGATTTCTTATCGCATTCTCAACAATCACACCATATTTATCATCATGAAATCCATCCACATATGTATCAATAAGCCCTTCCTTAAACAGCAGGTCTGCTCCAAAATTGGCATGATCAACAGACTGTGCATCGTTAAATGTGTTATAGCGCTTAATCTGTTCAAATCTTCCGACATCATGCAGCATCCCTGTGAGCCATGCCACATCTGTCTCATATTCATCTAGCTTTAAATCCCTTGCTATCAGCTCGCAAAGCTCCGCTACCCTATAGGTATGGTCTATTTTAAGCTTAATCTTTGGGTCTGTGGCATTATATCCTGATGTGTACTCTGCGAATGTGTTTTTTACTCGTTCTCTATCTATTATCATGTTTATTATCCTTTCAAAAACCGGTTTATCTGTGGCTTCATTGCTGCTGTTTTAACTCCCATCGCACCACATCGCTATGTGGATTAACCCTGGCAAGTCCAATCTCCGTAATTGCCGCTTCAAAAGGCACAAAGCTTTCCTGCATTACTGAAAATGCCATCTGCATCTGTTCCTTTGTCAGTGTCTTTCCAAGTGTAATATGTGGCAGCCAGCTCATTGGCTTGTAGTATCTGCTCACTGTAGATTCCGGAATGCTTTTCACCTCATCAAATACTTTTTCCGATAAATCCTGTAAATATCCGTTAAGCACCGGCGTGGCATAAAATACATATGGCAGCAATTGTCCCACTGACACAATGCTAATCGTCCCATTAAACAGTGAATTTCGCAGATTATCCATTGCTCCCAATAAAGCATTTTCACTTCGGGCTTCTATTGCCGATATCGTCATGTGTGGCGGTACATTGTTATCCACCATGAATGAATTACCTGTTTTCTCAGCTATTTTATTTATATATCGTTGTAAAATATGAACTGCCGTCTTATCAAAATATACAGATACAAGATACATCTACTTTCCCCTGTCATATAAAAATCATGCCCCAACACACATAGGTCGGGGCAATTACTGTTATACTTTTAAGCTATCAAACTACACCAATTCAGGAATTTTGTAGCCCGCTTTTTGCATTGCGTCTACGAATCATCTAATGACATACTTACTCTCTTTGCGCCCACCTCGGGCTCTAATATACCATCCTGAACAAGTGAATATACTTCAAGGCATCTTCCTTGTTGCAGTCCTTGTTGTATCCCCTCCTGAATGCCAAGCTTTTTATGATCATCCATGCCTTACACATATTTACCACCTCTTCCTTTTCATCATACTTAATGTCAGTTCCTACAAACAGATTGATAGCTGCTACTGTCTCAACGTCAACCCTTGTGAAGGTTTCGTCGTTTGTAATTAAATCATTCAGCTTTTCCTCATCTGACGCATTTTTCAATAACTCAAACAATGGCCTGAGCCTGTCTCGAACTTGGAAAAGTCTGTAATCTCCAGTGGATTCAGCAAATTAATCCTGTAATCATTGATGAATGGGAGTATTCTTTCATCCATCTGTGGCATCATCTCTGCAAGGCTTCTTGGCCCATCCCACTGTGTAGTTCCAAGATACAGTGTGATTGTAATCACCGGTGTCAGCTTATCATCAAGTGTAAAGCCTGACAAAAACTCGTCCGAAGACCTGTAATCCTTATTTTTCCGGTGGCGTTTCTTTGCCTCGTTGACCTGCTCTCCGTAATTCAATGCATCATAAATCATAGTTTTAACAGGCATCGCATAATGAATGTCTGTCTGCGCTTCTGCTCCAATTAAGATAACATACATTTGCCCTGTATGCTTCACGGAAACACTTTTTAGCAAATCTCTCCATTTCTGCTTAACAATCTGCTTCTTATCAATACCGAAAACTGATAACACCTCTGTGGTGTCACATTCCTTTAAATCCTCCGGTTTGATAACCTTCTCTCCGTCAAACAATACATAATTACAGATTTCACTAAACCTCGTATTGTCCGACAAATACTCCTTTGCCTTCGAGTCCTTTGTACCCAAATTAACCTCCTCTTCTTGCGTGAGCAGGAAAATCTGAAGTCGAATAAAAATACTGTATACTTATGCTTTCCACGTATATAATGTGTACAATAATCCCTTATATAAAAGCCGGCAAAATCCCCACAACCCGCTTTTCTCGCAATGTTTTCACATCTGACATTTCAATTTTCCTGCTATTAACTGGTAACATAAAGCATTGAAAATTTCCATGTCTTTGTCGAAAAATGCGAAGTGGTCTGCCCTCTTCAAAGTGATACGCACCGATAAAAATTTGCTGTGGTGTCGTATTTACAGAAATATAATGCTTTGAGTTGATTGTAGCACAGGGAGGACAGTTTGTCATTAAATTTCTCAGAGTTTCTTATCTTTGGGAATATTCATAGTTCCTGTTCCTATTTATCCTTTCCTCTCCTCATCGCTACAGCTCCCGGCGATGATATTGCACTTCCCAATACAAGCTTCACCAGCCAGATAAAAAATACTATCACAAGTACAGGAATAAGACACGTTGTAACTATAAGCACTGCCAGTCCATCAATGAACTTGTTGACCATGTTCTTTACACTATCTGCGGTAACTGACAATGTATTTTTCACACTGTTTACTGCATCCTTCGCCTTATCTATAAAGCTGCTTTCAGAGTCCTTACTCTTCTTGCTATCCTTATCATCATCCTTTGATGCTTCTGATTCATCCGCTAAATCATTTGCCTCATCGATTGTCGCATCAATTGACTCCTGATATGTACTGTAAATCATTTTTGAGACATGCACGCTTACCGGAATAACCGCATATATTGCCAGACCAAAAATGAATATTTTTACACCTATTTTCCAAAAGAGCTCCTTTTTGCTTCCAAAATATACTGCCAACGCGAGCATTGATAACGGAATAAGCCATTTGAAAGTCAGCGCGCCCAAAATAGTCAGCAGATATTTTTCAAGATATATTGCTGATACAACAATCAAAAAATATCCTGCCAGATCCATTAATTTATTTGCAACAGGAGTTCCGTCATCTCCCGGCGCTAATGTAATAAGTGTTGAAACTGCTGTAGCACTTGCGCTCAGTTCCAACGCAGTTGTTTTCTTTTCATCCAGATACTTTATAGTTTCTTTGTTTATTTTTGACTCAGGCGATGAGTAGCTTTTTGCAAGTCCAAAAAATGAAATACATGCAATAATTATACACACTATAATTGCAACTACTCTGAATAGTATACTTCTTTCAAAAGATGAATCAGTTTTATTTTCCATAATGACTTATACCCTCAAATTCTATAAAAATGTTCTTTTTGTCTCTTCCCGGCTATTCTTCAAGGTAGATGCTGCTCCCTCTCCGGCAAAATATTCCTTCACCAGCTTTACAACTACACCCGAAAGCAAAAATACCGCGATAAGGTTTGGTATGACCATAAGGCCATTGAAGGTCTCCGCTATGCTCCACATCAATCCGAGGTTCATTGTCGCACCGACTATCGCAACGAGCGAATATACTACCATGAACGGCTTATTTGCCTTAGTTCCGAATAAGAACTCTATGCATCTGGTTCCGTAAAGTCCCCAGCCTATGATGGTTGAAAATGCAAAACAGCACATGGCAACCGCTGTAAAGATTGATACCCAGCCGCCGTAGGTGGATGTAAATCCACTGATGGTAAGCTCTGCGCCGGCTGCTTCTCCATAGCCCACAGAAACTCCGCTGCAAAGTATGACAAGCGCTGTGAGTGTACATATCACAATAGTGTCCACAAACACCTCAAATATACCAAAGAAGCCCTGCTTTACAGGCTTTTTGGTGTCTGCACAGGCATGCGCGATAGAGCCTGTTCCAAGACCTGCTTCGTTTGAAAAAATTCCTCTGGAAACGCCCTTTTCATGCTCATAAAAAAGCTTCCTACTGCTCCGCCTGTCACTGCTGACGGATTGAACGCGCCTCTATTATGGCTCCGAATACGCCCGGTATAGCTTTAAAGTTGACGATTACTACTCCAAGTGCCAGCAGAATATACATCACTGCCATAAATGGCACAAGCTTTTCAGTAACCTGGCCTATACGCTTGATTCCTCCAAGCAGAATAAGCGCAATGAGAGCGGCAAGCACTATTCCTATTATGAGATTGAGCGTTGATGCCGATTCTTTTGAAATTATATCGAAATTATATAAAGCTGAATCAATCGCTGTGGTTATGGTGTTTACTTGTGTAGCGTTTCCTGTACCGAACACGGTGAGCACGCCAAACGCTGAGAACAGATATGCCAGCCAGTGCCAGTGCTTTTTAAGACCGTTTTTAATATAGTACATAGGACCGCCTACCAGGTCACCGTTTGCATTTCTCTCGTGAAAATGTACAGCAAGTGTGACCTCCGAGAACTTGGTGCACATGCCCAGAAGTGCTGAAATCCACATCCAGAACACCGCTCCCGGTCCGCCTATCGCGATGGCTCCCGCAACTCCTGCCACATTTCCTGTACCGACCGTCGCCGCAAGTGCCGTACACACTGCCTGAAACGGTGTGAGCGCTCCGTCGGATGCCTCACGTTTTTTGAGCATCCTGCCAAGCGTAACCTTCATCGCATATGGAAACTTTCTAATCTGAATAAATCCCGTTCTGAAGCTCAAAAGCAGCCCGACACCTATGATACATATCATCGCAGGCACGCCCCAGATAAAATTGTTGACCACGTCATTGACTTTTTCTATTACTGATAACATCTTTTTCTCCTACTGAATTTAGTGTAACGTATAAAGTATAACACGGTTTGTACAATTTTTTATATATTTAATTTCATTTTTTTGAAATTTTTCTTTATAAAAAACACCCGGATATAGCAATTTATCTATATCCGGGTGTTTATTTTTGTATAATATATACAGGATATCCCTCTACAGTCCCTGTGTCATCTTGTAATCTATAAGTGTCATGAGCGATTCTGACTCTATGGCGAGCTGCTCACACTCCTCAATCCACTTGTCATAGGCTTCACTCGCCTCATCCTCCGGCTCCTTTGCTTCGAGCGCCTCCATCATGGCATTGACCTCGGCAAATTCTGCTTGATATCCTCTAAGAGAGAGTCTTTTGTTGATTTCATAGTATCCTCCCAATTTGATTTAACGTAAAATATATTTTTATGTTCTCATGATAGCTCGAATAGAGCCACCGCCACACGATTTCACAAAAATTTCATTCTACAAAGTGTGGCTCAAGCATCTCAAGCTCCGCCACATCTACGCAGTTTGGAATCGTGCCGTTTATCACGTCCTGCTTACACTCTGCGTAGTCAAACCACTTTACAGAGTCGATTTCCTCCTTCTGCACTGTGATGTCCGCTTCGTCCACATCGAGCCACAGAAGAAACACCTTGCTTATCTGGTTGTCCAGGAATCTTTCTCCGTGAAACACCTCGTCTGCATGGTGTCTGTGCAGTCCACAGTCGATAAGCTGTTTGGGCTCTATTGTCAGGCCCAGCTCCTCCCTAAGCTCTCTGAGCGCAGACGGTATATAGTCCACACCGGCCGGTATGTGTCCCGCGCTTGATATGTCGTAGCAGCCCGGAAAGGAGTCTTTTTCCATGCACCTTTTCTGCAAAAGTATCTGTATGGAATTTCCACGGCGTCTGACTATCCAGACATGCGCAGTCCTATGAAGTATATTGTTTCTGTGCGCCTGCTTGCGCTCTACGGTCTGTCCTGTTGGATTTCCCTGCTCGTCCACTATATCAAAATATTCCATATGATACTCCTTTCCCTGCTCAATAAAGTGCATTTTTTGAGATATATTATAGCTTATTTCTGATTGAAGTACCAATCACGGAAATTAAGGATTTCCGGGATGGTTCGGCGGTCGCCGAACTTCGATTTAGCCAAATATGAAATTATGCAAGCACAATTTCATATTCGCCTTAAATCTTGTACTTCTCGTCGCTTACGTCCTATTCGATAGGTGCTCCTGCCGGCATTGGCTTCTCCGGTGTCAGGAGTGCGAGATTGCCTCTGCATCCTCTGCGCACAGCAGCATTCCCTCTGATAAAACACCTGCGAGCTTAGCCGGTTTTAAGTTTACAAGAACCATTACCTTCTTGCCTACCATCTCCTCAGGAGAATAGTACTTTCTGATGCCTGATACTATCTGCTTTGTCTGGTTTCCAATCCTTACCTGTGAGCAGAGAAGCTTCTTTGACTTCGCAACTGCCTCACATTTTACGATTTCACCAACCTGGAACTGAAGCTTTTCGAAATCATCAAATGTGATTTCTTCTTTTGCTTCCACATCCATAGGCTCAAGATCTGCACCATCTGCGGCATTTTCACCTGCACCACAGCCACATGCTGCCTTACCCTCAACTGCAGCAAGCTTAGCCTGCTCAGCCTCAAACTCTGCTTTCTGTACCGCCTGGATTTTCTCTACCTCAGGCATCACATCCTCAGCCTTTAATCTGCCGAAGAGAATCTCAGGTTTGTCTGTAACCTTTGTGCCGCTCTCATAAAGACCAAATTTGTCAAGGTCATCGAACTCACGGAGTGTTGTGTTAAGCTGTGCCACAATCTTTTCTGCTGTCTCCGGCAGGAATGAATGAAGCAGCTTGCTCCGATTGTAATAGACTCTGTGAGGTTGTAAAGCACCTCAGCTAGACGATCCTGCTGTGCCTCGTCCTTTGCAAGCACCCAAGGTGTTGTCTCGTCGATGTATTTATTGCAGCGGCGGAAAAGTGCGAATACCTCTGTGATGGCATCCGCCACACGAAGTCCTTCCATTTTCTTTGCCACTTTATCTCTTGTGCCGGTAACAACAGCCTTAAGATCTGCGTCAATGGCAATTTGATCTGCATCGCCTGTTGCGCCTGTGCTCTTTACGATGCCGTCAAAATACTTATTGCTCATGGAAACTGTTCTGTTTACAAGGTTTCCAAGTATGTTTGCAAGGTCTGAGTTGAATCTCTCGATTACAAGATCCCATGTGATGATTCCGTCGTTCTCGAATGGCATCTCATGAAGCACAAAGTAACGTGTGGCATCCACGCCGAAAAGCCTGACCATATCGTCTGCGTAGATAACGTTTCCTTTTGACTTACTCATCTTGTCACCGCCCTGAAGCAGCATGGATGTCCGAATACCTGCTTTGGAAGCGGAAGGTCAAGTGCCATAAGGAAAATAGGCCAGTAAATAGTGTGGAAACGCACGATATCTTTTCCGATAAGGTGCAGATCTGCAGGCCAGTTTTTCTTGAAAAGCTCTGATGATCCGTCAGGATCGTAACCGATTTTTGTAATATAGTTTGTGAGGGCATCAAGCCATACATACACTACATGCTTTGGATCGAAATCTACCGGAATTCCCCAGCTGAATGATGTTCTTGATACGCAAAGATCCTGAAGTCCCGGAAGCAGGAAGTTGTTCATCATCTCGTTTTTCCTTGAAACCGGCTGGATGAAATCAGGGTGTGTGTTGATATAGTCGATGAGTCTGTCTGCATATTTGCTCATCTTGAAGAAGTATGCCTCCTCCTTTGCAGGCTGTACCTCGCGTCCGCAGTCCGGACATTTTCCGTCAACGAGCTGTGACTCTGTCCAGAATGACTCACATGGTGTACAGTAAAGTCCCTCGTATGAGCCCTTGTAGATGTCGCCCTGATCGTAAAGCTTCTTGAAGATTTTCTTTACACATTTCTCATGGTCCTCATCTGTTGTGCGGACAAAATTGTCATATGATGAATTTACCATATCCCAGATTCTCTTTACCTCACCTGAAATCTGATCTACAAACTCCTTCGGTGAAATTCCGGCTGCCTCAGCCTTTTCCTGGATTTTCTGTCCGTGCTCATCTGTTCCTGTCTGGAAATATACGTCGTATCCCTCTGCTCTCTTGTATCTGGCGATTGCGTCTGCAAGGATGATCTCATATGTGTTTCCGATATGAGGCTTGCCTGATGTGTACGCAATGGCTGTTGTCATGTAATATTTACCTTTGTTTGCCAATTTAGTTTCCTCCTGTTTTTAATGCTTCGCACATATAGTCTTCTATAATGCCGTATCACATACAGTATATTCCTCAGAAAAAATACTATATTTATTTCCTCAGAACAACTGTATGCTCTCCGGCAATTCAATATATTACGTGCGAAGCCGTAATAATAAAACAAAACGCCTCCTCAGGAGAAAACTCCCAAGAAGACGATTATATCGTGGTACCACTTCTCTTCACGCAACTATCAAAATCATCCGGCATCTTTTGCCGGCACTGCTGCGCCTCTTTCCGCTATAACAGGCGGTTCCTGTCAGTATCTAGCCAATGGTTCGATACTGCTGCTCCAAAGCCATGTTCCTCCTACTTTAGGTCATCCCCTCTCAGCCTGTGTGGGATTTCTCTGTAAATCTGCCATAAAAGTACTCTCTTTTTCGTCGCTTTTATCTCATACATTCCTAGAGTAGCATGTGGCTTTTAAATTGTCAACTGTTGTAAGTCAACAAGAATAAGTTTATTGCAAATAATTAACTTTCAAGTAAATTACTTTGAAGTTAATTGTTGTGCCTTATTCAAACCTTACCGATAAACTGTACATATATTCGTTGTTTCCGATAGATGCCCCGGGCATTATAGCCTCAACATGATCCATTCCATAACTAATCCTCAAAAGCTCAATTTCTTCTCCTTTTACTATATCTACATGCTCTTTCTCATCTGCCCATGCGCACATATATCCGGTCAGCTCCACATTATCTTCCATTAATTCAAATGTAGCCTTACCCTAGTCTACTGTTACACTTATCCAGTCATTTTTTTCATTACTATCATTTTCTGATGAAACCTTAAGCACACTGTCTACAGTATTTGCCCTATCTGAAACATTACCCGACTTAAAACCATATGTCATCACATCATGTTTATATTTTTTCTCAACTTTTTCATAACAGGTTATCATATCTTTTTCATTTTCAATATCCCATCAACTTTAAGCCGATTTTCTACAACACCTTCGAACCATTTGCCGTAAGCTTAAAAGTTGCACCTAGTACCTCTGCTGCGCCACGACACATCATCATTCGACCTAAGAAAATTTCAAAATACTCATACATAGAGCAGATTTTCGTATCAATCTGCAGATTAAGCGCTATGACTTTTTTATCCATATTTATCTTAAGAGCTGCATCTGTTACTGCATAATTTACCCTGTCGTGTATATCAAAATTTTCTTTTGCCTTGTTCCTTACACGGTTTCTGCGCACATCGGTTTTATCTGCTATGATGAGTGCTGCTGAAATAGGATCCGTTGCCCCTCCGGTTGACTCATCATGATGTCCTATCGCAGACACAACCGTTATCCTATCCTTCAGACTCATATCTGTTTCTTTGAGTATCTCGTTTGCCAGTATTGCACCATATTCCGCATGACGGCTTCTGTTTACCACATTTCCGATATCATGCATAAATCCCGCGATTTTTACCATTTCAATATCAGATTCGCTGTAACCGAATTTCTTTAATATATATGCTGCTCTTTTGGCTACCATTGTGCAATGAGCTGCCGAATGGTCTGTAAAGCCCAATACTCCAAGGTTTTCATTCCCTTTCTTTAAACATTCACAGACCTCCTTATTCTTTTTTATCTCATCGTATGTCAAATTATTGCCTCCTGTTTTGTTACTTAATCATAAATTATAGTCTGCTTTTCATAAAAATATTCGTACATGTTTTGTAATCTTTATTTCTGCACTTATAAGCATAACAAATAATTGAAAATATATTGAGGTGGCTGTGTAAAATTTGTGGGAAATTTTCTATTTATTATTGATATATTTTGCATTGACATATTTTGTTGCATATTTTCCTCCTTTATGCATATATTTGACTAAAAAATGTGCAGATACTCAATAAGTATCTGCACATTTTCTAAGTAATATTATGCATTAAAGGTTCAAAAGGTATTTTACCCTATCGTATAATAATATACGCTGTATATGCCGCATACATTAGCAGCATGATGATGCCCTCGCCTCTTTTTATCTCACGCTTTGTCCATGCCATAATCCACACGATGAGTGAAAATACCACAAGCACGATAATATCTATGATATTTTCCTGTATGAATGCTATCGGGCTGATGGCTGATGCAATTCCGAGCACCATGAGTATGTTGAAAATGCATGAGCCGACTGCATTTCCGAGTGCCATATCGACCTCGTTTTTTCTGGCTGCGACTATTGATGTCACGAGCTCCGGAAGCGATGTTCCGATAGATACGATGGTTAGTCCGACGAGTGTCTGGCTCATTCCAAGGTCAATCGCTATGCGGCTTGCACTGTCTACTACGACATCTCCGCCTACTGCGATGCCGACAGCTCCGATTAGAATGAAAATCACTGCTTTTGGCATTGAGATGAGAGGTATCTCATCGACCTCCTCATCTGATGACTGCCTGTTCTGCTTTAATGTGTGTCTGATAAGGTAGAAAATGTATCCTGCAAAGCAGCCGAGCAGTATTATTCCGTCCACTCTGCCGAGTGTCATGCCGATTGTTCCCATGACAAGAAGTAAAATGGCACATATCATCGAGAATGGGAAGTCCCTTTTTAAGGATGCTCCGTCCACCACGACTGGTGTCATCAAAGCGCACACACCGATTACTACCATGAGGTTAAATATGTTTGAGCCTGTCACGTTGCTGACTGCAAGCGTATTGTTGTGTGCTATCGATGCTGCCACACTGACCGCTGTTTCAGGAAGTGAGGTTCCCATCGCAACAATTGTCAGTCCAATGATAAGTGACGGCACCTTGAAGCGCTTTGCCACGCTTGAGCTGCCCTCCACGAACAGGTCTGCGCCCTTTACCAAAAACACAAAGCCCACTATGAGGCAGAGCAGCACCACTATAAACGGTGCATTATTGATGAAATTTTCCATGTTGATTCCTCCATTTTTTATTTTTGTATTCTATATTATTTCATTTCTTATAGTATCTGAAATGTAATCCCAGCCACAGTTTATGTCATATCATAACACGCTCATTAAAAGCTTATAATTCCCAGGTGCTCAAGCAATATCTTCACACCTATGAGTATGAGAATGATTCCTCCGGCTATCTCTGATTTCTTTTTATATTTATTGCCGAAAAAGTTTCCGACTATGACTCCGATGATTGAGAGCACGAAGGTTGTAAGTCCGATGATTGCAATAGCCCAGTAGATGTTTAAGCTGTCATAGGTAAATGCAAACATGATTCCGACTGCAAGCGCATCGATGCTTGTCGCAATTGCAAGCAGAAGCATCTCTCCCTGATTGAGCGCCAGGTCTTTTTCCACGACCGCGTCATCATCCTTTTCCTTTACTGCCTCATAAACCATCTTTCCACCGATAAATCCCAGCAGAATGAATGCTATCCAGTGGTCAATGCTTGTGATGTACTTCTCAAAGCGGATGCCCAGCATATAACCGATAAACGGCATGAGCGCCTGAAATCCTCCGAAATACAGACCGATTGTCAGCGCCTGCTTTCTGTTTACCTTTGTCATTCCAAGTCCCTTGCAGATGGATACTGCGAAGGCGTCCATTGACAAACCTACTCCTATGAGCAGGATTTCAATAAATAATACCATATTTTTCTCCCTTTTGCCTAGTGTGCGGCGATTAATTTCTCACGGATAAGCATATGAAAAAATGAGACCCTCGCATGCAGACACGAAACCTTATAAAGCTATAATTTATGGCTTATATAGCTTTATTGTGTGCTGCATACTTGAGTCTCATTCTTTAATGTTTGCCAGGTCTATTGACCGGTCTGTTGACAAACCACGTATATTTAAGAATACGCGAACTACTCCCTCAGAGGTAGTGTGTATTTAATTAATCGCCTTTGCTTCTACAAAAATATATCAAATGACATGGGCTGTGTCAATGTATTTTACCGCTAATCTTTGTACGGAATGGCTAACTTTTTAAAATAATCGAAACTACCCGGAACATTTTTTACAGAATAAATTTTTCAGAACAAATTATGCAGAATAAATTATTTTAGAATCACTGTTGACATGAAAAACAACATGTGATACATTTACTACGACAGACATAGTATGACACTCGTAGTATGTCACACGTAGTATCAATTAATTTTAACACGCCTGATGTACAACCTTTCATCTGTGTATCAGGTCTTATATTAATAAAATATGAACATCATGATGAAATAAAATACTTAAAACAGGAGGTGAACAATGGTCAATATAAGCAGCGATGTCATCCGCGGATACAACGATACCATCATACTCTACCTGCTCCTCGACAGACCATCCTACGGCTACGAGATTTCAAAGCAGATAAAGCTAATATCCGAGGAAAAATACGTCATAAAAGAAACAACTCTCTACTCTGCATTTACCCGCCTTGAGAAAAACGGTTATATCACATCATTCTCTTCGAGCGACAATGCAAGCGGCAAAAGGCGGACCTACTATCAGATTACCGATGCCGGCAGAGAATATTACAGGATGAAATGCGAGGAATGGAAGCTGACACTTGATGTAGTAAGCAATTCATACGATTTTAAAGGAGACATTTTATGGAAACTATAAAGAATTATCTGGAAAATATGTTTTCGCACCTCCCGAATACCCCCGAGGTGCAAAAAGCCAAATATGAACTCTATCAGATGATGGAGGATAAATACAACGAATTAATATCCGAGGGCAAATCTGACAACGAAGCCATAGGCATAGTCATATCAGAGTTTGGAAATCTTGACGAGCTCGCCGACTCACTCGGTATCAAGAGCTTCGTGAATCCCAGTCAGGCAATGCCTGCCGCCAAAACACTCTCCCGCGAGACTGCTGCCGCATTCCTCAGGGATTCGGCAAAACAAGCATATCTCACAGCGTTTGGAGTGCTGCTTTGCATCCTCGCAAGCCTTGGACCGATATTCAGCGAATGCATTCCGCGTTCACTCGCTTCACCTGACGCATCTGATGCAATCGGCATTACCTTCCTGTTCCTGTGTGTCGCAGTGGCAGTCGGCTTCTTCATTTTTTCAGGCTCTATCTCATCCAAGTGGAGCTACCTGAAGCAAGAGCCTTACTGCATAGATTTTGAGACGGCAAACTGGGTCATCGAGCGAAAGGAAAGCTACCGCTCCACACATGCGATGCTTTTAACAGTGGGCATCATGCTCTGTATACTCTGTGCAGTGCCTGCAATCATCATCAGCTCACTAAACACCAAAAGCACCTTCGCAGACTCACTTTCCGGTGGACTCGTGCTCGTGTTTATAGCAATCGGAGTATTCATGATAGTGTTTACAAACATGAAGAAATCAAGCTTTGACAAGCTTCTTTCCCTGAACGGAACACAGACTATGGGCGGTAATTTTGCCAATTCACACGATGGCAAGGTGCACTATGAAAACCCTGTTGTGGCTGCAATCATGTCAGTCTACTGGTCAACTGTCACATGCATCTATCTATGCTGGAGCTTTATTACCTTTGACTGGGGTATCACATGGATTATCTGGCCAATAGCCGCAATCATCAATTCGCTGGTAGAAAATCTGCTCGGCGATAAACATGGAAATTAATGGAAACCAGGACAGTCAAAAATGTGTGTAGCATATTTTGAATAATCACAAAACAAATTATGCAACAAGATAATTCAGAAATGGAGACAAGTCATGAAAAAGAATATATATCTAATAATAATTACAATAATTACCGTGGTCTGCATCATCGCCGGGAGTCTCTACCATATCGGGGGCTTTGCCCTAGGCCTGTTTGACAATCTGATTCCGCGCTCAGACAAGTCTCTCGGAAACGTATGCACAGAGGAGCTTTCAGTCGATGAATTTTCAAACCTGGTATTTGATACAACCATATCGAACATCAACGTTAAAACCGGTGACAGCTACACGGTCTCATACAAATGCAACAAGCGATTGGTTCCAAAGATTAGGAGCACAGGCGATACCCTCACAATATCCCAAAGCAAAGGAGCCAACTACAGAAGAAGCACCACGAGCGAAATCACTGTTACCATTCCTAAGGGCGCAGCATTGAACAAGCTCTCACTTGATACCGGTGTAGGCGAGGTAAACCTTAATTCCCTGACCGCATCCGATGCAGAATTTGACACCGGTGTAGGCGATTTATATGTCACAGACTGCAGCTTCGCCACATGTGATGTGGATGGCGGAACCGGCAATCTTAGCTTTGAAAACTGTGCCTTTGACGAGATGGATATCGACGGCGGTACAGGTAACATCACTGTGACATCCTCACAGTCACTTGACGGTTACATGATGGACCTGGACTCAGGTACAGGCGATATCACAATCAACGGCAATGACTATGATGATGAGTATGAGGTAAATGAGCATGCCAAAAAGCACCTGGTTATCGACTCAGGGCTTGGGGATATTGAGGTGAAATATTAAATTAAACTTTTCACTTTTTATTGTCCATAAACTGCGGCTCCATATATCCGGTTCCTGACATGGACTTGTAGTAGCGGCTTGCTGCCTGCGTGCCGACACGCACCTCGCGGGCCTGCTTCTTTATGGACGCAAATTTCAGAGTCATGAGATCCTTGTTACGGGCCTCCTGACTCTGTATTTTTACGCTCTTGTCTGTGATACTGCGGATATGCTCCTGCATGGTGCGTATCTGCTCCTTGTAGTCCTCTTTGTGACCATTCAGTTCTTCCTTTGTACGTTCAAAAAGCTTCTCAAAGCCTGAGTCTAAATTATTGAGCTGGTCGATGAGCATGCTCTTTGCCTCAACTACCTCGTCAAAGTCGTCAGGTGTGAGCTGTGGATCCTCGAGCTGGTTCTTCTGCTTGATATCAAGCTCTATTATCCGGTCGAGTACCTGCTCCTTTTTCTCGAGGCTTTGTATCATTATGTCTATGTATGTCTGTTCCATTGTGTTCCCCCTGTATTTTCGATTGTTTTAACTATAATCATCTCTATGATAGCACAAAACGCACAAACAAACTAGCTTCATGCTGCTGTCTCTGCGTTTTGTTTAAGTTAAAAACTCTCTATAATCCCTGTCGGTGATTTATGATACATTTATCTATGACACATGCAGCTTGTTTCCGTTACATGTGGCCTGCATAACCTCTTTCCACGCGTCACGCATAGTGCGCAGGTGTTCAAGCACCTCCTCAAGAATCTCCTTGTCCTTCTTTATGTTGGCCTCGACAAGGCGTCTGTGAAGATATGTATATACATTGTTAAAATCCTTTGATACCGGATATTTGTCATCAAGTGTGGACTGGAACTCTTCTATGATACGCTCAACCTTGCGGATGTTTGTGTGAGCCTGCTGGATATCCTCCTTCTCCACTGCCATGATTGCAATATTGCAAAATTTGATTGCACCATCATACAGCATGAGTGTAAGCTCTGCCGGTGATGCAGTCATGATTTTGTTGTTTGCATATGCTGCGTATGCTTTATTTTGTAACATAATATACCCTCCCTGGTATCTTTTTATGAGAAGTAGCTGCTAATTGAGCTCTGTGTGCTGTTGAGCTTGGTCATAGCTGACTCCATCTGAGTAAACTTGTTGTAGTAGTAATCCTCACGATCTGAGATTTTTTTCTCCCATTCCTTAATAGTCTTGGTGTAGTTAGTGTACTCTGTCTTCATCTGCTTGTCATTGTAGATGGTAAATGCTGAGCTCAAATCTGTAGACTTCATCTTGTCACCGATTGCACTATACAGATTAGTTGAAAGCTGCTGCATAAACTGCATTACCGTATCCGGATCATCGTTTATAGCTGCCATGAGCTTATCTGTCTTGCCGGATGTATTGGCGTCATCCTCATCACCATCAATGTGATATGCATTCTGCTCATTCTCCGCTGCATTCAAAAATCCAAGTGTGCTTATTCCAAAGCTTGAGAGCGAGTACTTCTTGCCACCTATCTCAACTGATGACATCATGGCTGTCTGCATTGCTGTCATTACGCTGCCAAGTGTAGAATCCCTGCGAAGCAGAGAGTCCTTAATCTTTGTCTCCCACTTCTCAATCTCTTTATCAGACATCTGATCCTTTTCATCATCCGTGAGCGGCTCGTAGCTTCCTGCTGAATCAGCATTGTATAGCTTCGTCATCTCGTTGATGATGTTGTTGTACTCTGTCAGAAAATCCTTTACCTTATCATATACACCCTGTGTATCTGTGCTGGTTGTAATGCTTATAGCACTGTCTCCGGTCTCAGCAAGTGCCTCGATTGTCAGTCCATTGATTGAATAGCTGTTACTGTCACCTGTATATTTTACACCGTTCAGCTCAATCTCCGAATCCTGTCCTGCGACCTTCTTCACCTGTGAATTGAAAAGTGCCTTATTCTGAAGCGTGTATGCAGTGTTTACCCTGTCAAGCAGGTCGTTTAGCGCCTGTGTATACTCAGCCGAATCCTTCTGCTTTGAGGCAAGCTCCTTTACAATATTGCTATCTGCTGCTTTTTTTGTGTTGGCCTCTGCTGCCTCCTCCAGAGCATTGGCTTTATTTACAAAGCCGTCAGCCTCGTTTCCGTTTCCTGCTAAAAGCTGCTCTACGGCTTCCTTTCCATTGCCTGCATAAGCATTCTGAATAGCCTTGGTGAGGCTTGCAACCGAGTACTTGTCATCGCTTCCTAGCACTTCGTCCTTTGAAGCCTCAAATGCCTGAACTGACGCAAGAGCCTCATCGTATGAGCTTTTAGTCTTTTCATCCATTGACTTGATAATTGTGTCATACGCAGCTGAAGCTGACTCTATACCTGTCTTGTTTACGGCATCTGCCGCAATAGTGTACTCGGTCTTTTGTGAAACAGTGATGGAATCAGTTTTATCAGCTGTGCCATCTTCCTTTTGCAGATAGTACTTGCCGTCTGCCTCGTCCTTTTTGTAAGTCTTATCACCGACTTTCAGTGTTGTATCATCGACTACTGTAGGTACTGCTTCAAGCTCCTTGCCATCAGCGTCCGTATAAGCTGTCCTCGTAGATTCTGTCACATCATAGTACGATGTGGTATCCTTGTCCTTATCAGCAACGGCTGCAATATAGTGGCTATTGTTGTCGCTGTCAATATACTTATAGAGAGTATTTCCATTTGTATCGGTCAGTGTGGTCTTTGTATATGTATCATAGCTGTCACCATTCTTTGAAATCAATGCGCCATCACGAGATGAGCCAAGCTTCTCAAGCAGCTTCAGCTTATCACTATCTCCTGCATTGTTTGCATCCAGCTTCTCATAAATGCCCTGAAGTGTGGCATATGAATAGCCATAATTTACAGCATTCATAAGATTTTTGCTCTGCGCATTCATCTTCGCCGCATCTGTTGTCAGATTATTGTAGTTTGTAACAGCTGCCTCGATTTTGGCTCTGGTCTCATCGTCTGAAACTCCATGTAAAGCTGCATACTCATCATATGGATTGGATGAATAAGTACCGGTAGTGGTCTTTTCACCACCATATGCTATTCCCAGGCTATAAAGTGCTGATGCTCCATCTATATTGCTGCCGGTTATGGTAAAATCGTTTGCCACGCCTGTCTTTTTTTGAGCTGATATAAAATCTCTTGTAGCTTGAATCGTAGTTTGCATCAAGCCCCGCATTCCTGAGTTCCTTTACCACGTCGTTCATGGTTGATGATGCGCTGAGAGTGATAGACTTGGTCTCGTCCCCCATCTTTACCTCAAGCTTGGCATCACCGCCTGTGTAACCGAGCTGTGCAAGTGTAGTCTTCTCACTGTCTGCCTTAATTTCTGCTCCGGTCATATATCCGGCCTTTGCCATCTGCTTGATTTTCAGCGACTGTGTGCCGCTTGGTGCACCGGAGCCTGCCTTTACTGTGGCCTTGGTAGTATCCGAAACTGATGTCTTCTTTAAGTTGTATGCTGTAGAAAATCGCAGATTGGAAATATTGCTGTACAAGCTGTACACCTTGGTATTAAGGGATTTCCACGCATCCTGTGTCCACTCAAGCTTAGTCTGCGCCTTCTGATATTTCTCTTTTCTGGTGGTATATGACGATACCATTGCCTTTACAATAGAATCTGTATCCAGGCCTGATGTCATTCCCGATAATCTGATTGCCATGGTGTCCTCCTATCTCTTCTCATCTACCATGAGTCCTGCCATCTCCCAGACCTTCGCTATCATGTCGAGCGTCTTCTCCGGCGGAAACTCCTTGATGACTTCCTTTGTCTTCTTATCAACTATCTTTATTGTCACGCGGTTAGTCTTCTCATGGATGCCGAACACTGCCTCCGACTGGTCAGCCAACGCGCTCTTGTTGATATCATCCACAGCCTTTTTAAGCTGCATATTCTTCTCATTCTGCTTTTGTGCAGCAGCCTGTGCCTGTCCCCGCGCTCCGGCATCACCGGCTGAATCACCGCTTGCTTCCTTCGTATTCATCGCCTGAATATTCCTTGCGATGCTGTCAGACACGACCTGATTGTCCGCACTGGACACCTCTGTCCTTCCCTGTGCCTGTTCCTTTATCTGTGCAGTTGATGTACTTCCCTGATAAACCATTCCTGCACCCTTGATTGCCTCTATTGCCATCTCTAACACCTCCGTGTGAAAATATGTTGCAATTGACTGTTGTTCTTACCCTATTCTAAGGAATATATCGGATGAATTGCGGGAAAGTTTATAGCTTTCTTCTCTTTTTAAGTATAAAGAGATTTTGAAAAATCCCGGCCCACATCAGGATACTTAACTTTATCCTATGACGCAAGCCGGGATGGATTGTCTCTTTATTCTTTTTGTGTTTTAGTCTTAATGCTCCAGATTTGCAAACTTCGTGTACTCAGGCAGCCATGCAAGGTTTACGGTGCCGATTGGACCATTACGCTGTTTAGCGATGATGATCTCTGAGATACCCTTGAGCTCGGTGTCCTTGTTGTAGTAGTCATCACGATAGATGAACATAACGACATCGGCATCCTGCTCGATGGCTCCTGACTCTCGAAGGTCTGAAAGCATAGGCCTGTGGTCCGGTCGCTGCTCTACAGCTCGTGATAGCTGGGAGAGTGCCACCACAGGGACTGAAAGCTCTCTGGCGAGTGCCTTAAGTGAACGTGATATATCTGAGATTTCCTGCTGACGCGATTCTGAGCCTCGTCCTGAGCCTGTCATGAGCTGCAGGTAATCGATGATGACTAGCTTTAAGTCGTGTTCGAGCTTGTATTTACGGCACTTGCTTCGAAGCTCTGATATGCTGATACCCGGAGTGTCGTCTATGATGAGCTCGGAGTCTCCGATGATTCCGGCCCCCTCGACCAGCTTTTCCCAGTCGGCATCAGACAGATTTCCTGTACGCAGTGCCTGCGCATCTACCTTTGATTCGAGTGAGAACAGACGGTTTACGAGCTGCTCCTTCGACATCTCGAGTGAGAATATGGCTGTACACAGATGTGCATGAAATGCCACATGCTGTGCTATGTTGAGCACGAAGGCTGTCTTTCCCATTGACGGACGGGCTGCCACGAGCACGAGATCTGACGGCTGAAGTCCCGCTGTCCTGTAGTCTAAGTCTATGAAGCCTGTCGGGATTCCTGTTACGGTGCCCTCCTGCTGTGCTGCTTTCTCGATTTTCTCGAGGGCATTCATGACTACAGTACGAATTGGCACGTAGTCACCTGTCTGCCTTGTGGAAAGCAGCTCAAATACATCGTGCTCTGTCTTGTCGAGCACGCTCTCGAGCGATTCCTTGCCGGCGTAGCACTCGTTCTCTATGTCCTCTGTCACATGGATGAGCTTTCGCTTTATGGCATTTTCCTTTACGATATTGGCATAGTACTTGATGTTGGCAGAGGTCGGCACACTGGTGACGAGAGTTCTCACAAAGTCAAGGCTTTGTATTTCCTGCGGCACATCCTTTTCCTTTAAACGGTTCTGGAGTGTGACGAGATCTACAGGCTGACCCTCTGTAAAGAGCTCAACCATGGTCTCAAATATGATGCCGTACTGCTGATGATAAAAATCCTCCTTAAGGAGCATCTCGCTGGCGGTCACTATGGCATCCTTGCTCATAATCATGGAGCCGACCACGGACTGCTCTGCCTCAAGGCTGTTTGGCATTATTCGTTTGATTAATGCTTCTTCCAAGGGGATTCCTCCTATCCTTCAACTACTGATACTGTGAGGTTTGCTGTTACCTTTGGATGAAGCTTGACAGGCACCTCATAGTTTCCGAGTGCCTTGATTGACTCGTTAAGCTGCATCTTTTTCTTATCGAGCTCTAAGCCATGCTGCTCCTTTGCCGCAGCCGAGATCTCCTTGGTGGAGATGGAGCCGAAGGTTCTGCCGCCCTCTCCTGAGCGCAGCTTTACTACTACCTTTGTGTTCTCTACTACCTTTGCGAGTGCAAGTGCACTCTCGTAGTTTTCCTGTGCCACCTTGTCAGCGTGCTGGTTCTGAAGCTTTAAGTCATTTAAGTTCTTTGGAGTAGCCTCTACTCCGAGCTTTTTAGGTATGATATTGTTTCTGGCGTAACCGTCACTTACGTTTACTATCTCGCCTTTTTTGCCTAATGGTTTTACGTCCTGTAATAAGATTACTTTCATTCTTCTATGTCTCCTTCTTTTAGCATTTCATCCAGTGTATCCTGTATCATGCGCTTCGCCTGCACGATAGTGACGCCTGTCAGCTGCGCTCCTGCCACATTTAAGTGTCCGCCACCGCCCAGCTTCTCCATGATTATCTGGACATTTATCTCGTCGATTGAACGAGAGCTGATATAAATCTTGTCATTGTACTCCGTGAGCACAAATGATGCCTTAATTCCTATTATGTTGAGCAGCTCATTTGCCGCCTGTGCACCGACGATTGTCGGGCTCTCCACATTCTCGCTAGGGCATACCGATATGGCAAACGAGCTCCTGTATACCTCTGCATGGCGTACTGCCTCGCTCTTGCCTTGTAGCATGCCATGTCATTTCTAAGCATCTTTCTGACGCGTGTTACCTCTGCGCCTGAGCGCTTCAAAAGCTGCCGCCTCAAATGTACGCACGCCTGTCTTCGTCATAAAGTTGTTGGTGTCGATGAGGATTCCTGCGTAGATGCAGTCGGCCTCTGTCGCATTGATCTTGACTCCGTCGTTGAAGTACTGCAATACCTCTGCGACCATCTCACACGCACTTGATGCATACGGCTCGATATATGAGAGTATAGGATTCTCTATTATCTCGCTGCTTTGTCTGTGGTGGTCAAATACGACTATCTTTCCAGTCTTTCTGAGGAGCTCAGGGCACTCTGTGTAGCTTGGCCTGTTGGTGTCCACCACCATGACAAGAGTATCCTTGCTCACCATCTCAAGAGCTTCTTCGCTGTTTATAAACATATCCGCCGGGTAGCCCTTTGCCTCTGAAAATGTCTCCATGAGAGGTCTGACTGAGCTTGTCGGGTCATTTATTACTATCTGTGCCTTTTTGTCGAGATTCTTGGCTGCACAGTATATACCTATGCCTGCTCCAAGCGAGTCTACATCTGTGATGCTGTGACCCATGATAAGTACGTTCTCACAGGTCTCAATGATTTCCTGAAGCGCCTGTGCCTTGACTCTTGCCTTTACCCTTGTCTTGCTCTCCACCTGCTTTGACTTGCCGCCAAAATACAGGATATCGTCATGATCCTTTATAACTACCTGATCACCGCCTCGTCCGAGGGCCAGGTCTATGGCATTTCGCGCATATACGTAGTTTTCATTATACTTATCGCTCTTTATACCGATTCCGATACTGAGTGTGACCGCCATCTCGTTGCCAACCTTTATAGCCTTGACCTCATCGAGCACCTTGAACTTGTCCTCCTTCATGCTGTCAAGATACTTGTACTTGAACACCACGAAGTATTTGTCGTTTTCTATCTTTCTGACAAGTCCGTCATACTTGGCAAAATACTGGTTTACACGCCTGTCGATAAGTGCAACGAGCAGTGACCTCTTTACGTCCTCTATGCTGTCAAGTGCCTCATCATAGTTATCGATATACACAAGCGCTGAGACCTGCTTCTGCTCTGTGATTTCCTTCTTGCAGTGATAAAGCTCCGACTCATCAAATACGTACAGCGCCGTCAAAAACTGGTCTGCTTCATTTGTGTCGATTATCTCATTTTCCTCTGCGATAGAGTTGAAATATATTCGCTTGACGGACAGACGGACTATGCTGTCCTCCTCCTCATTTACTATCTTGAAGTCTGTCGGCGCATCACTCTTGGTGAGAAGCTCTCTGGTCACTGTCGGAAAAAGTGTCGTGATGGATTTGTGATATTTTTTATCCACTCCCATGAGCTCTGCGAATTTGTCATTTACCCAGAGTATCTTGCCGGAGTATTCAAGCAGGGCATACGGCACCTCAAACTCATTAAGCAGCCTCTTCTGCACCGATGAATACTGTGTTGCAAAGCTTATCAGCTCATTTGCAACGACTGACTTGCTTCTGACATACAAAAACAGCACGAGCGCAAAGTAAAACACTGTAAAGCCTACCATGCCATAGCCAAGCCTTCTGTCATAGCGCAGTGCTATTCCGTCAGCACATATCCACACAAACGTCAGATATAGCGGCCAGCACATGTAGCTTTTCAGCCTGCCCTTGAATTTTATTTTTTTCTTCATTTTACTCTCCTTATCCCCGGTACGTTGCGCTGATGCTGCCGGTGCAACGGTTGCGGTTTCGAGAATGTACTACAAATTAATAGTTACCGGCCACACCTTTGTGCAACCCGTATCGATTGATATACCTACTAGAGAGTATACCACTTTGTGGGGATTATTCCTAGTACTATATTTATCAGTTATACTCAAATCGTTGCTGTTCACACTGTTAGGTGTGAACCGTAACTTATACTCAGTTATGATTATGAAGAATATATGGCATTTCTGTGTATCAGAGATAATCTTAATACAATTCTGTGCAATCTAAAAAGCACCGCATATATCTGATATTGATACGATACATGCGATGCTTTTTGTGTGCTCTCATCTTCCGGTATTCATTTTAACTAAATATAATTACTTCTCAGTCTTATCCGCAGCTATCTCTGCAATTGACTTTGTAAGACCTGCAATCCCCTGAATCTCTGATGGGATGATTATCTTTGTACCTTGCCGTCTGCTGCCTTGGCAAATGCCTCTAAGCTCTTTATCTGGAGCACTGCGTTATCCGGATTTGCCTCCTTCAACATGCGCAGTCCGTCTGCATTGGCCTGCTGTATCTTGAGGATAGCCTCTGCCTGACCTGCTGCCTCCTGGATTGTTGCCTCCTTCTTTGCCTCTGCGCGAAGGATGGCTGCCTGCTTTTCAGCCTCGGCATCGAGGATGACTGACTCTTTATTTCCCTCTGCAACAAGGATTGTTGATTTTTTCTCACCCTCTGCACGAAGAATGGCCTCTCGTCTCTCACGCTCTGCCTTCATCTGCTTCTCCATGGCATCCTGGATGGCCTTTGGAGGTATGATGTTCTTGAGCTCGACACGGTTTACCTTGATGCCCCATGGATCTGTTGCCACATCGAGTGTTGCGCGCATCTTGGTGTTGATTGTCTCACGGCTGGTGAGTGTCTCATCAAGCTCTAAGTCTCCGATGATGTTACGAAGTGTTGTGGCTGTGAGGTTCTCAATTGCATGATTGGATTCTCTACTCCGTATGCATAGAGCTTTGGATCTGTAATCTGGAAATATACTACAGTGTCTATCTGCATTGTTACATTATCCTTTGTGATTACAGGCTGTGGCGGGAAATCTACCACCTGCTCCTTTAAGATGACTTTCTTTGCTATTCTGTCGATAAATGGCACCTTGAGGTGAAGTCCTACGCTCCATGTGGTGAGATATCCTCCAAACGCTCAATTACCATTGCATGTGCCTGTGGCACGATTTTGATGCAGTTTACCAGTACTATAAGTACGATTACGAGTAACACTGCAAGTGCTATTAATCCTTCCATTTCCGGTTAAGCCTCCTTTACCCTTTTTACAATTAGTTTTACTCCGCTTATCTTTACTACCTCGATAAGCTCGCCTTTTCTTATGACCTGGGTCTCGTCCTGCGGTCTGACTGTCCACTCCTGACCGTTTACAACGGCTTTTCCCGTCTGCTTCATGCTGTCAGCATCCTCGGTGAGCACAGCTCTTTCTCCGACCAGACTGTCCACGTTTGTCTTCACTGTCCTGGAATTGATGTACTTCCCGGCCCATGGCTTTGTGAGAGCTAAAAGCACAACTGAAACGAGTATAAATGCAATTCCCTGAACCACGACATTGCCGCCAAGCAGTGCGATTATAAACGCTACAAATGAGCCTGCCGCAAACCATATGGATGTGAGCCCGACTGTCATAAGCTCAACTAAAACAAAAACTACGGTGGCTGCCAACCAGAAAACAATGTATGTATCCATTTGAACCCTCCCTTTTTATTAGTATTTGTTTTATATTCATTTTATACTATGTAATTTGATTATGCAACAAATATTAATTTTTTAAACATAAAACATTTTTAACCTAAAAAATCCCGACCACCATCCGGTAGTCGGGATTTATCATACATTTATCTTATTCGCAAACGTATGGCATAAGAGCAAGATGACGTGCTCTCTTGATTGCTACTGTAAGAGCTCTCTGATGCTTTGCACAGTTTCCTGTGATACGGCGTGGAAGGATTTTTCCTCTCTCAGAGATGTATCTCTTTAATTTGTTTGTATCTTTGTAATCAATGACATTGTCTTTTCCACAGAATACGCAGACTTTTTTTCTTCTACGCATTGGTCTTCTCTTCATTGATGAACCATCAGCTGATTTATTGTAAGCCATTTTTGTTACCTCCTTGAATATTTGTCCTCGTGGACACTACTAATTGAATGGAAGCTCCTCGTCGATTCCGTCCGGAATGTTCATGAAGCCATCCCCAGCAGCCTGGCTAGGTGCAGGTCTGTCTGCCGGTGCAAATCCGCCTGCATTTCCTGATGCGGCTGATTTAGACTCTGCAAACTCTGCATTCTCAACCACGACGTCAGTGGTGTATACCTTCTGTCCGTCCTTGTTTGTATAGCTGCCGGTCTGGATTCGGCCTTCAACAACAAATTTTGTTCCTTTACGGCCAAATCTCTCAAAAAATTCTGCTATCTTTCCAAAAGCTACGCAGTTGATGAAATCCGTTGACTGCTCCTCTGCATTCTTGCTGTAGCGTCTGTCTACTGCAAGTGAAAATCTTGCTATTGCAAGTGAGTTGTCCCCCTGGGCATAGCGGATTTCTGCGTCTCTGGTTAATCTACCCATAAGTATTACTTTGTTCATAATACAATCTCCTATTTTCTTATACTATGCCTCGTCTTTTCTAACGCATAAGAAACGAAGAACATTGTCCATGATACGAACGTCCTGCTCGATTTCTGCTGGGACTGTTCCCTCAGCATCGAACTGGATGAAGTAATAAAAGGCCTCAGTCATGTGCTGAATCTCGTAAGCTAATCTCTTCTTACCAGCCTCCTCAACTTCTGTAACAGTACCGCCGGCACGTGTGATGTACTCTTTTGCCTTCTCGACTACTGCTGTTCTCGCATCATCCTCGATCTTTGCACTAACGACGAGTGCTAATTCATATTTGTTCATGCGAATGTTACCTCCTTTTGGTCTCTGGCTCATAAATCTGATTATGAGCAAGGAATTTATATCACGAGTCTAGATAATAACATGAATCGTGGTACTTTCAAGGGGTTTTTGCAATTTTTCTTTAATTTTTATCAGGTCGGGACGTGCGCTGTTTCTATCTAACTAAGCCTGCTTCTTGGTGAGACCGCGGTCATTTTTCTCGACCAGCTTCCTTGGCACCATAACCTGGTGTCCACAGCCCATGCATTTCAGGCGGAAGTCTGCGCCGACACGCATGATTTCCCACTCGCTGCTGCCGCACGGATGCGGTTTTTTCAGTTTTACGATATCTCCTACTGCGTATTTATCCATTCTATATTCCTCTTCTACCTATGCCTGCCATTTAATATGCTGTGTATTATCCTCTGTTTACACCTCTATCTGCTCAAATACAGAGCCCAGTCCCTGCTGTATCAGAAGGTCTGCTCTTGCGTCCATCGGTGTGGTGGACTTGTTGATAAGCACAAGCTTGTTTCCGTTGTAATAGTCTATGAGGCCTGCCGCCGGATATACCGCAAGTGATGTACCGCCTACTATGAGCACATCGGCGTGACTGATGTAGTAGATTGCATCCTCAAGCGTTTTCTGATTTAAGCCCTCCTCGTACAATACGACATCCGGCTTTACCGGGCCGCCGCACTTTGGACATTTTGGCACGTCTGTTGAGTGGAGGATTTCCTCTGCGCTTACAAACTGCAAGCACCTCTCACAGTAATTTCTCAGCACACTGCCGTGCAGTTCCATCACATTTTTGCTGCCGGCCTTCTGGTGCAGTCCGTCTATGTTCTGCGTCACAACGCCCTTAAGCTTTCCGGCTTTTTCAAGCTCTGCCAGCTTGTAATGCGTGATGTTCGGCTCTGCATCAAGACAGAGCATCTTGTCACGGTAGAATCGGTAAAACTCCTGCGGATGCTTCCTGTAAAATGTATGGCTCAGGATGGTCTCTGGCGGGTATCATACTTCTGATTGTAAAGTCCGTCCACGCTTCTGAAATCAGGTATGCCGCTCTCGGTTGATACACCTGCTCCGCCGAAAAATACAATATTGTCCGAAGCCTTTATCCACTGCAAAAATGTTTCTACACTGCTGTCATTGTTACCCATATGTATCCATCCTTTCTTCTTTTCTTCTTTAAATTGCTGCCTATTATTTTTTGAGCCACACTTTTATAGCTTTCGCACCAGCTTGTCCACATCTGCATTCAGTCCAAGCACCATCACTGCATCGTCTGCCTTGAACACGTAGTCCGGCAGCGGAAGTACGCGATTCTTTCCGGCTTCCTTTACTGTAACGATATTTACATTGTATTTCTGGCGCACATTATTTTCCTTGATGCTCTTTCCTACCCAGCCTTCAGGTGGATTTATCTCGTAGATTGAGTAATCATCGTTTAACGCCACATAATCAAGCACATGGTTAGCGCTGTATTTCTTTGCCACTCTCTCTGCCATGTCGCGGTCAGGGTAGATAACCTCATCCGCACCGTTTCGAAGCAGGAACTTGGCATGCACATCCCTGTTTGCCTTGCTGATGACGTATTTTCCGCCCATCTCCTTCACGAGACTTGTTATCTCAAGCGAGCTCTGGAAATTGGTGCCGATACATACAAAAATCAAATCGAAATTGTTGATTCCGAGTGCTTTTACTACCTGTGGGTCGGTACAGTCACCTATCTGCACCTTGGTCACGTCATAGATTAAATCCCTGACCTTGGCCTCGTCCTTGTCCATCACCATAATGTCGTTTCCGTTTTTAATCAAATCCGCACACAGATGGTGTCCGAATTTACCCATTCCAATAATTAAAATTGATTTCATTTCGTTTCTCCTTATCCTTATCCAATGATAACTTTTTCCTCCGGAAGCTCTATATTGGCTTTATCCGGTCTATGCACAAACGAAAGCACAAAGGTCATGCTTCCGATTCTTCCACAATACATCATAATTATGATAATTATGCGTCCTACTGTATTTAAATCTCTTGTGATGCCTGTTGTCATGCCGACCGTACTGATTGCAGAGTATACCTCAAACAGTACATCGTCCATCTTCATATTGGATGTGGCAAGTATAGCTATCACCGCTGTAAGTCCAAGCACCAGATTGATGATAAGCACCATTCCGGCCTTTTTGATTACCTCACTGCTTATTTTCCTGCCAAACACATTGCAGCCGTTGCTTCCTCTCATATAAGAAACAATATAGATTATCATGACCGCCATGGTTGTGGTTTTGATTCCGCCGGCTGTCGAGCCCGGGCTTCCTCCTATGAACATGAGCACTATAGTCAAAAGCTTGCTCTCCTGTGTCAGTGCTGCTGTGTCTACTGTATTGAAGCCTGCCGTTCTCGCCGTAACCGAGCCGAATAACGATGCAAATATGGCACCCGGTGTGTCCATGCCTGCTATGGTATTGTTTTTTTCAAAAATATACAAAAACAGTCCGCCACCGAAGACAAGTATCAGTGTGGTTGATATTACTATCTTGGCGTGGAGCGAGTATCTGCTAAGCTTAAGCTTTTTGATTCTGCCTCATTCCATATGGTAAAACCGATACCACCTATGATGATAAGCAGCATAATTGTGATATTGACTAACGGATCTGCGGCATATTTTGTAAACGATGAGTACTCCTCGTTTATGCCCATCAAATCAAAGCCCGCATTACAAAATGCAGATATCGAGTGGAACACCGAGAAATATATACCTCTTAATATGCCAAAATCCGGTATGAATCGGATTGCTAAAAGCACCGCTCCTATGCCTTCGATAAGGAAGGTTCCCCTTATTATCACGCTGAAAAGCCTTACTATTCCACCAATCTCGAGTGCATTGACGCTCTCCTGCATCAGATCCCTCTGTCTGAGTCCGATTTTTTTGTGCAGAAGCATGGAAAATGCCACACCGATTGAGATGAAGCCCATGCCTCCTATCTGAATCAGCACCAGAATTACAAGCTGCCCTATAATACTCCAGTGTCTGAAGGTATCAAACACAACAAGACCTGTCACACAGGTTGCGCTTGTTGCCGTAAAAAGTGAGTCCAGAAAATTAGTCCATTGTCCGTCTCTTGAAGAAAACGGAAGGCTCAGCATTATTGCCCCTGATAATATTGTCAGAAAAAATCCAACTGCGATGTATCTGAACTCTGTCAGGTTCTTATGTCGTTTTTTTATGTCATGTTTTATATCGTTCATATCCAATCCTAACTATTTGCTGCAGAATGTATTATTGTCAGCTTACAGAAGCTGTTTGTATATATCCCTCTTGCTGACACCTCTGTCCTTTGCCACGAGCTTCATGGCTTCCTTTCTGTCGATGCCCTGTGACTCATAGTGTGCATATGCGCTTCAAGCGGCATGGCTTCCCAGCTTTCCTGCTGCTCCTTTGCTATTTCAGCCACGTTTCTGCCACAGATTACAAGCACATACTCGCCTCTTGGCTCCTGTGTCCTTGAACGCTCCAAAAGCTCCGAAAATGTAGTCTGCACCTTTTCCTCGTGCTTTTTCGTAAGCTCCCTGCACACGGTGAGTTCTCTGTCTCCGAGCGCATTGTAAAGCTCTGTGACCGTCTTTATAAGATGATGAGGCGCCTCGTAGATGATGATTGTCCGAGTCTCGTTTTTAAGCTCCTCAATGACGCGCGCGCGTTCCTTTTTATCCCTCGGCAAAAATGCCTCAAACGCAAACCTCCTGGTCGGCCTGCCCGACATGGTGAGCGCTGTAATGCACGCTGCCGCCCCTGGAAGCGAGGTAACAGGCACGCCCTCCTCATAGCAGATGCGCACAATGTCCTCACCCGGGTCAGAAATGCCGGGTGTTCCTGCATCAGTGATGAGGCAATATTTTTGCCCTCCTTAAGCTTTGCCACAAGCTGGTAGGCTTTATCTATCTTGTTAAACTCATGATAGCTCGTCATTGGTGTCTTTATCTCAAAATGATTGAGCAGCTTTATGGAGTTTCTCGTATCCTCCGCTGCGATGAGGTCTACCTCCTTAAGTGTGCGCAGCACACGGAATGTGATGTCCTCCAGATTTCCTATCGGAGTTGCGCACAAATACAGTGTTCCTGTCATATGATTCTCCTGTTTATTTTCCGTTATTCCGGGGCTTATCGCCGTATATCTCATATATCTCATCCGTGTATACATTAGGCTCCTTGTATACAACTAACGGTTTTTCGATGGTGATACGGCTTTTGCCGCCCTTTAACCCCTCTATGAGCACCATGTTCGGCTCCCTGTCCGCGTAGGGATGTACAAGACGCATGCGCTTTGGCTCGATATGATATTTCATCATCGTGCTAAAGATCTCTGCCAGCCTGAATGGTCTGTGAACCATGTAAAAACGCCCATTGAATTTGAGCATTTTTGCGCTCTCCCTGACTATATCGTCAAGTGTACACCTGACCTCGTGGCGTGCTATCGTCATGGCATCGTCTGCATTTTTGATACCGTGCTGACCTATCATATACGGCGGATTTACCGTCACCACCTCCACGGACTCTCGCCCGAAAAGCTCTGAGGCATTGCACACATCGCCCTCTTCTATGGTCACTTTGTCCTCAAGATGGTTATATTTCACACTTCTTCTCGCCAGGTCTGCACACTGAGGCTGAAGCTCGAGCCGCTGTAATGCTCTCCGTTATTCTTTGCCTCAAGAAGTATCGGAATCACACCGTTTCCGGTGCACAAATCCACAGCTCTCTCGCCGCGCTTTACCTTTGCATAGTCAGATAAAAGCACGGCGTCTATGCCGAAGCAGAACAGCTTTGGATCCTGTATGAGCCTATAGCCCTTGCGGCACAAATCGTCTAGTCGCTCATTACTGTGTATCAGTGCTTCCATTGTCTTTGTCCCTGTTGTAATCTTTATTATAGTTTTTGTTCTTGTAATCCTTGTTGCGGTTGTATTTCTGCTTGTTTGGTCTGTTTTTGCCGCCCTTGTATGGCTTTTTGTAACCGTCCTTATTTTCTCTACCGGCATTTGCAGCATTTACTTCATTTGTCTCATTTGCAGAAGCTTCCGCTGCCTCTATGTCCGCCCTGTACGGACGTCTTTCTCTGTTGTCACGCTTATCACGGCGCTCGCGATATTCATTTTTGTTGTCACGGTGTCCACGGTTTCTCTGCGGTTTCTCCTGTGACTTGTCCTCCATCGTCTCGTCGCCGCTATCCTCGAGATCCTTGAGCTCGCGAAGCTCCTCCTCGGTGAGCTTTACATCCTTTTTCTGGCGCGGCTTTAAGCGCAGATCATCTACAGTGTACTCACGAAGCTCCTTCTCCTCACCGTTGTCAATGACAACACGCACGAGCTGCCTGAGCACGCTGACTGACTTGACCTCTCCGATGATTCCCTCAGGTGTCTTGACCTTTTCTCCTATCGACGGCATTCTGCTGTTCAGATACTCATATGTATCCTGCTCATACTTGAGACAGCACATGAGTCTTCCGCACACACCGGATATCTTGGTCGGATTGAGGGAAAGATTCTGCTCCTTTGCCATCTTTATGGAAACCGGCACAAAATCTGCCATATAAGAATGACAGCAGAGCGGTCTGCCGCATATTCCGATGCCGCCCATCATCTTGGTCTCATCCCTGACACCAATCTGGCGCAGCTCTATTCTGGTGCGGAATACCGCTGCCAGATCCTTTACGAGCTCTCTAAAGTCAATTCTACCGTCCGCTGTAAAGTAAAACAGCAGCTTGTTTCCATCAAAGGTATACTCTGCATCCACCAGCTTCATCTCAAGTCCGTGCTTGATGATTTTCTCCTTGCAGATGGCAAATGCCTCTTTTTCCTTTTCCTTATTTCTCTCAACCGTTTTCTCATCCTCGTCGGTTGCCACTCTGATGACAGGCTTAAGCGGTGAAACCACCTTATCATCATCCACCTCCTTCGGCGGAATGAGGACAGTTCCCATCTCTATGCCTCTTGCTGTCTCCACGATAACATGCATTGCCATGTCGAGGTCGAAATCAGCCGGGTCAAAGTAATATATTTTGCCTGCTGTCCTGAATCTGATACCAACTATTTTTGTCATGTGATTAGTTCTCCTTTATGGTCATAAGCAGCAGCTCAATTACCAGGTCAAAATTAACGTTTGCGTTAATTCTTATCTTCGCCTTCTCAAGCGCCTCAAGTATTGCCTCGATTCCCTGATAGGAATGCTTTGCTGCCTGTTTCTTTATATCATAGACCTCATCCTTGAATATGAGTCCGTTAACATCGTTTGTCGCCTTCATATACAGCACATCTCTGTACCACACCATAATCAGGTCAAAATAATCCTGCACCTTAAGCTTGTACTCAGCTATCTGCTTTACTGCTGCGCCCAGCTCGTACAAATCTATGTCATCGAGGCGCTTTATAAGCGACAGTGCTGACTCCTTTAGCTCGTTGAACTCGTCTGATGAGGCGAGCTTAACAGCCTTTCCGACGATGCCCTGTGCAAATGCGGCACTGATATCTGCCTGATAATCCGGAATATGCTTTTCGTTCATCAGGTATGCCTTTATCACCTCGTCCTTTACCGACTTCATATTGAGTGTGATGCAGCGCGACCTGATGGTCTGCAGAAAGCTGTCTGCATTGGTGGTGAGAAGCATGATGACCGCATATGCCGGTGGCTCCTCAATGGTCTTTAAAAGCGCGTTCTGCGCCTGCTGGTTCATTTTTTCAGCCTCATCCACTATGTAAATCTTGTATTTACTGCTGTACGGCTTTATCACTATATCGTTGTTGAGCTGTGTCCTTATGTCGTCAACCGATATGTTGTTGGGCTTTTCATGACTGACATATATGATATCAGGATGATTGTGGTCATCTGCCTGATGGCACGATTTGCACTCTCCACAACCGTCTGTGCCCTCCTTCTCACACTGCAGTGCCCTGGCAAATGCCTCGGCTATCATCATTTTGCCGGACAGCTGTGGTCCGTTTATTATATATGCATGTGAGACTTTTCCCATTGATATGGCATTTTGCAGATGCTCTATTATCTGCTCATTTCCTACTATATCCTTAAATCCTGCCATAGCTGCTGCCTCCGTTTTAGTCTGCCTGTGTCTGTTATAGCTTTTATCTCCTACGTGAGTATATCAAGCAACAGTCCGCGTATCTCTCCGATTCTTGCCAGTATGGACAGATGATCCTTCTCATCCTCCACCAGCTCTGATGCCAGCTCATCCAGATTGCTGTCTATCAGTCTTATTATACCATAAACTCTGTGCCTTCCTCTCCTGTCGAGGAAATTTTCTCTGGAAAATTTATGCGATCTGTAGACCACCTCATTTAAAAAATCCTTTATGAGCCCGCGATATCGCTTCATATCCCTGATATCCATATGCTCGGCTATTCTGTTGCCCTGTACTGTGATATCCTGCATCAGCGCATCTACTTTGCCTGGAGATCAGCGTCTGTTATGGCGCTGGCCAGTGTGAATTTGAACGAGCCGTCACCGGCCTGTGTTTTTTGTGCATCAGGAACCTGTGTCACCTGATTTACTTCATTTACTCTGACTGCCATGAGGCTGCCTCCTTATTCGTTTCCGGTTACATTTATGTGTAGGCTGTAACCATCATCTTGCTCTGCAATTAGGAACTCTGTCGTATGTATGCTGAAATCTCGGCAAGCACAGTGTCCATATCATCATTTATGAAGCGACATGTAATCCCCGCCTCATGCAGCTTCTCCTCAGAGAAATCTGATGCGTCTGCCAGAAAACGACGGCACATCTCCTCATATTTAGGCACCTGCTGCCCCTTTTCCCGGTGAATGGCGCGTATCAGACGGTCGCCGTCCTCCACCTCCACATAGATTGGCAGAACCTTGTCACTGCCAAAATAATCGCGTATCTTTGTGTAAGACTCGAGTGTTCCGACTGTCAGATAGCTTTTGCAACGAAGGTCTATATCATCATCGTTTACCGTGAAATACTTCCACACGCCGTACACTGTATTGTACTCGCGAAGCTCTATGATGCGCCCCTGTGCACTGAGCCTTTTTACATCCTCTTCATTGCAAAAATGATAATCCTTATCCTGTGTCTCTCCGTCCTTATCGGGCGCGTGGTATACGGGATAATCCTGCTAAGCATGAGGGAATCATCCTGCAGTATTTTGTTGTATATAGTGTCCTTGCCTGATGCGCTTTTTCCCATCACGCAGAAAATCTTACCCATCTGTAAACCTCTTATATTGTAATTAGTATAAATATGATTGTTTGCTATGTCAAACTGTTGCTTACAGCACCGCAACAAACTTCCACATATTGGCATCCGGATCAAAATACAAGCCATCCACTTCAAGACCTGAATTTACAGCCTTTATTACATCATCTATGAGCTTGTCGTTCATTATCTCTCCCGGCACCACAAGCGGTATCCCCGGCGGATATATATTTATAAAGGCACCGCTCACCTTCCCGCTTGCCTTAAAGGCATAGACCGCCTGATGGTCTGCATCATATGCATCATACATTTCCATTACGGCAGGCAGCTTTTGGTATATAGTTGTATCCATTTTGACAGGAAAGTAAAATTGATGTACCACACCCTCCTGTTTTAATATATCATAAAACTCTTCAAAATCAGACTTATATTTTTCGAGCTGGCTGTCTATTTCAATCAAAGCATCCGCAAGCCTGTCAAAGCCCTCATCCGTATCCATGACAGATGCCAGCGCCAGTACATAATTGCCCGCCGCCATCTCAAGCTGCAGCTCATATTTTTTGAGCAGAAGCTCAAGCAGCGTATGTCCATTCATAGCCTCTTTCGTAAATATAATAATCTTTGACTCGTCAAAATCATATGCTTCGTCAGCAGAAAAATCACTTTTTCTGACTACACTCAGATGTGAAAGTCCGCTGACCTTCTGATAAATCTGTCAAGTCTGCTCCTAAGCTGTGCAAAGGCTGTCTCTTTATTATCGCGCACATAGATGTCATGCAGCGCTCTATGCCTGTCATAAGCACATATGACGGTGAGCTTGTCTCATAAATGCCGAGAAACTTCTCCACTGCAGCTTCACGCATCCCACCCAGCAGTAAAAGCGCCGTCTGTGTAAATGCCGGAAGCGTCTTGTGCAAGCTCACTATGACCGCATCGGCCCCGAGCGCTATGGCATTTTGAGGAAAGCCGCCTCCAAAGCCAAAGTGCGCGCCATGTGCCTCGTCAACTATGAGCAAAGCTCCATGTGCATGTGCCACAGATGCGATTGCCGCCACATCGGAAACCACACCATCGTATGTAGGCGAGGTTATCACAACCGCTTTTATGTCGGGATTTTCATCAAATGCCGCCCTTATCTGTGCCTCGGTTATCTGCCCCTGCAGCCTTGTCCGTGTAATTTCAGGGTATGTAAACACCGGGTGAAGCTGCCTTAAATAAAGCGCATGATACACCGCCTTGTGACAGTTCCTTGCTACAAGCACCTTGTCTCCCCTTTTGGTGGCCGCAGATATTGCTGCCAGTATACCGCAGGTGCTTCCGTTTATGAGAAAATATGCACGCTTTGCACCGTAAAGTGCCGCTGCCTCAGCCTGCGCCTCCTTTATAATGCCCTCAGCGTGGTGCAGATTGTCAAAATTGTCTATCTCTGTGATATCAATAGCATACGGTCCAGCCCTGCACCTATATCACTGCCACGGCGCTTATGCCCCGGCATGTGAAACGGATAAATATTTGATTGTGAATTATTTATCAGTTCTTTTTCCATTTAAGTACCTATATATCCTTTTTAGCCCAGAAATCTTCCAAGCTCCGGCATCCAGTCATCATAAAATATTTCATCATTGCAGAACGCGCTCCAGACCGGTGTGAGGAAATCAAGTATCAAATCAAGCGTCTCCTCCAGCCTGCATTCGCATATGCTCTGCTGTCGTGTCAGCCTCTTACAATACTGCTCCCAGCGCCTTTTCATATACGCATAGCTGCGATAACCATACACCTGCTCAAGCCTGTGCATGCTCACTGTCTTCGGTTTATTTTTCGCTCTAACCTTAAAATTATCAATTATCTGCCTTCCGCTGACTGAATATCTCTTAAGTATCTCATATGCATCACCATATGGTTTCATATCGCTAACCAGCTCAAGCTTATCCATTATCTCAAACAGCTGTTCTCCGAGCCTGGATTCAGGCGAAAAAATACAAACATCTGCGTCTCCATAAAAGCTGTTCATAAAAACAATATTTTTAGTCATGGGAACTCCTGCATCCGCTTCATTAAGCGCTCAAGACCTCCACTTGCAAACAGGTACCTCCCCGCCATCACACATAGCGCTTAGATTCCACGTATGTATCAGCGGCTGCATATCACTGCCGTCCGGTTCATTATCTGATACCTTTGCCGTCTTCTTAGATAATTCTGCATTAGTCCATACCACATCACTGTGACTGTTAAGCCTGCATTGCCTATAATGATATTGCGCAGTACATCAAACGGCGTACCATTATCCTCTGCCCTGCCACCGGGGCTGCCATATACATAATAAAACGCCAGCTTTTCTCCTGTTGCAAAATACGGCTTTTGAAGCCACAGCACTTTTCCCAGACCGGCATTATTTATACGCCAGAGAAAATCCTGCTTCACGTACTGCCATAACACATCGCTGTACGATAATTTTTTCTCATCGCTTATATGTCTTAAATCTACCCTCACTACAACCATACTCCTATGAAGCTTTGCACCTTCTTCACTACACGCCTTGCCCTTGCATAATCCATGAGCACGGAAATATCCTTATCAGGATCAGCTATGTACGACTGTATGGCTGCCTTGAAATCATTGCGGTCCATTCTTGCCTCATATTTCAGGCAGTCGCATATCACACGCTCCTTATCATAAATGCCAAAAGTATTACCGCCAAGCTCAATGGTTGAAGCACCAAGCATAAGCGCATCCGGCTCCGTATAAAACGGGATAATTCTTGGATAGTCCATCTTAAAGCGTGATTTTGATGTATTTTTGTCCACAGCAAGCGTCCATCCGTATGGCTTCTCCTTTATATAGCCATAGGCGTAAAGTGCACTTTCCATGCAAAGCATTGCATCCGGAAAAAGTGCCGCGACAAGTGCATCCTCAGAAAAATCATCCACGCGGTCGGTGTAATAGCCGTTTCTGATGCGGACAAGCTTCCCCTCCCTGACAAGCTTATCAATTCGCCTGTAGTCTATACCAAGCCTTGTAAGCTCTTCTTTTTTCACTATTCCGTTGTGCTTTTCCATGGCATCAGCTATGATCGTCTGTACCTGTTGTATATTCATTACTGCTTCTCCATCCCTTGCTTATCGGCTAAAAGCTCTTGGCATCACGTAATCCAAGCTGATACAGGCTCTCAAGCTTATTAGGATCCTTTTCTATCTTGCTTATTTTAATGTGCTCCGACGGCCTTAACACCTTAGCAATGCCCTGCTTTTCAAGCTCCTTAAGATGCTCAAGCTGATAATTGTACATGATATGCCTGTTTGAAAATGCCTCGTAAAACCTCGGAAAACGCTTTTTGTATACCGATGTAAATAACCTTGGCATAGGTTTTTTTATATAGTCTGCCGGCTTTGTCAGCACGACAACCACTCTGTCATAGCCCATATCAAGCATATGCTCATATGGGATGCTGTCCGTCACCGCGCCATCCAGATACCACTCATGCCCCAGCTTCACCGGCTTTGACACTACAGGCATGGAGCCCGATGCCCTGAGCACATCCATCTGGTCAAAGACACTCTTTATCTGCACATATTCAGGCTTACCTGTCCTGATATTCGTCACAACCGCATAAAATGGGATATCTGACTTCTTATATTCCTCATCATCAAACGGGTCAAGCTCTCTTGGTACTGTATCATAGGCATATTTCGTGCTCACTATGTTTTTCTCCCGAAGAAGCGGCCTGATACCCATATAATTTTTGTCACTGTTAAACCTCTTATTGTATCGTATAACCCTGCCACGCTGCTTTGACAGCAGATTCACTCCAAAAAGTGCTCCCGCCGAAACACCGATAACAGCATCAAAGCTAATATCATGGTCCATAAAACAGTCGAGTACTCCGGCTGTATACATACCTCTCATGGCTCCACCCTCAAGCACGAGGGCGCATCTTTCATCACTCATTTCTGCCTCCATTTATAATGTCATAATAAAAAATGTATTAATATTTATGTCGACCGCTGAACTTCAGATTGTCTCTCCTTCTGCGCTGTTTTCTCTCAAGCTTGTGCTCCCTGAAGCGCTCGCGCTGCTCCTTCTTAATGCTCCATTTGTGTTTCAACACATATATATTGTCTGATATTCTTCTAATCATGAAAATGCTCAGAATAATCACTGCGATAAGTACGAGCACCCAGAGAAAATATACCGGCTTTATCCTTATTATATCACTTTCCACGTTCTGTCTGCTGTTCTCATCAAAGTACGACAGATCGACCTTTGCTCCTGATTTCAGCAGATCCACACAGCCTACCACATGATCACCATACTTGTATCTGACCGTAGCAAGAGCATCCTTGTTGTCGGACTTCATGTCAGCAGCTTCCCTTTTAATGCTAGAAAAATCCGCATTGTTTGGCAAAACAACATAGTTTTCCGACACCTTTGCATACATGCCGTGCTCATTCATCACGCCCAGATCCGGCGTATTGTCAGTAGCTGCGCTGTTTTCATTTTCAGCTATGCTTAGTGCCTTGAAGTTACTGAAATAGTAATTGAGCAGCGTGTTTGTGTCTGCATACTGGTCAGGCGACTGCGCATTCATAATAACCGTGCACAGCGTCAAGCCATCCTTCTCCGCATAAGTGACAAGCGTGCTGTTAGCCACTGAAGTGTAGCCGGTCTTGCCGCCGGTACAATCCTGATTTACAAACTGTGAATACGATTTAAATGGATGCAGCATCGCATGATGATTGTACAGCGGAGTATCCTCGGTATGCTTGTTTGTAGGTGGTATGATATAGGTCTTTGTGCCTGTAATCTTTCGAAACTCGTCATTTCTGTATGCTGCACACGAGATAAGCCCCATATCGTATGCGCTTGTCCAGTGATTTTCATCGGGCAGACCATTTGCATTGTTGAAATGTGTATCTGTACAGCCTAATTCTTTGGCTTCCTTGTTCATCAGATCAATAAATGTGCTGTAATCTCCCCCAAGCTTTTTGCCTGTATGCTCTGCTGCAGCATATGCGCACTCGTTTGCCGACTCAAGCATAACTCCATATAGTGTCTGCTCCATGGTCATCTCCTCGCCCACATCCCTCTTGATGCTCGACGAACCATCACTGCTCTCCTTCACCGCCTCTTTTGAGAATGTAACCTTCTCATCCATCTTGCAGTTGAGTATAGTCAGATATGTGGTGAGGATCTTTGTGATACTTGCAGGATAATGCTTTTCGTGTGAATTTTTCTCATATAGCACCGTACCTGTATTGACCTCCATCACCACGGCGCACGGTGAATTTATCTGCGGTCCCTCCGGCCAGTACGTGTCATCACCATCCGCAAATGCCATAAGCGGTCTCGCACAAAGCGTAGTGACCATAGCAAACACTGCCATTATTAGTATTCCTGATTTTTTTAAATTTATAATTTTATGCTTCATATCTGTTCCTATTAATTCTAAAATTGGGTAGCTGTTCAGTACTATAACCAAAAATGTACTATTTCTAATTATAATGTATGAAAAACATGTTATCAAGGGCATGTGCATCGTATTTTTCCATTTTATTTTGACACCCACACAATTGTAGGTATTATCTATATGAAATTTTACGTTTTTATAAGGAGATTTACATGAGACTTAGAAATATCCCGGGCGCCGGTGAAGTCATCGACAACAGCCTTATTGCATAAAGGAGCCTGTTGAATTAAAAGGAAAATGGCATGATTTTTTAGGAAACAATAATCCGATTCATATAGAGGTTGGTATGGGAAAGGCAGATTTCTGATGGATCTGGCACGGCTTCATCCCGAGATTAACTATATAGGTATCGAACGATATACCAGTGTGCTTCTTCGTGCTGTACAAAAAATGCAGGAGGACGAGCTGCCAAATGTGCACTTTTTGTGCATTGATGCCGCAACTCTTCCGGATATTTTTGACCGTAATGAGGTTGACCGCATTTACCTGAACTTTTCCGATCCATGGCCGAAGGACAGGCACGCAAGAAGACGCCTCACCTCAAGCGAATTTCTTGCCAGATATGATTTGTTTCTCGCACCTGACGGACGCATAGAGTTCAAGACTGACAACCAGGACCTCTTCACCTTCTCTCTGGAAGAGATTGAAAGCTCTGATAAATGGCACCTCGACGCCAGTACACGCGACCTGCATCATGATGCTGCAATGAATGAGGGCAACATCATGACCGAGTACGAGGAGAAATTCTCTGCTGTCGGAAACCCTATCTGCAAGCTGATTGCTTCAAGATAATGCAACATATCTGTCGTTAATCGCATGATTTATATAGTCAAACATGACCCAGCTTTTATGACATTCTTCAGATTTTTCTGAGGAACTGTCATATTCGTCTCTGGCATCGTTGAAATATCTCTGCGCTTCCTTATCTCTTCCCATCTTGCTATAGCTTGAACTGATATTACTGTAAACCATAGCCTTAAGATCTCTCGAGCGGATAATTTCTGCCGTGGCAAGGCTCTCCAGATAACATTCAAAGGCTTTTGACTCATCGTTCTCAAGCTCATATACCAATCCCAGGATATTGAGATACTCTGCATATTTTTCCACGTGACCGGTGCTCTTCAAGCGCGCAAGCGCTTTCTTTATACGTACAACCGCACTGTCATAGTCCTTCTTTACCACGTCATCTACTGCAATTATCATTTCGTTATCCGCTATATTGTCTGTTGAATATTTGTCTACCCCATTCATCATATTTTACTCCGACCAAAGCATCTTTCCAAATGTTACTTTTTTCCTATTCAACAGTATAAACTCATTATTTCAAAATTTCAATATTAATTTCACTTTTTATGGGACTATCAGACTACCCAAAAATTATGCAATAAAAAAGCACCAACCTATGGCTCATACGTCCATAAAACCGGTACCTTTGAGTGCGCCTCCAGGGGCTCCGAACCCTGCACACCCTGATTAAGAGTCAGGTGCTCTACCAATGAGCTAGAAGCGCTGTTTAATTAATTTATTTGCGTTTTCCTTAACGCGAAATTTATTTATATAGTAATATTTATAGAAATGCAA
>ENA-OQBT01000145-OQBT01000145.1-human-gut-metagenome-genome-assembly--contig:-NODE-145-length-48830-cov-5.346488_pt1 | contig 48830 bp, 68 predicted proteins | sample MGYA00242749_ERZ504557 | MGnify/ENA primary metagenome ERZ504557 (study PRJEB26092, sample SAMD00036243) | human gut metagenome | host: Homo sapiens | study: EMG produced TPA metagenomics assembly of...
CTAGACCAATAAAGACGATATTTCCGACGATAGCCATGATTTGTTGAGACTTAATTTGGACTAGGAGTAAGCCAAAGGATAGGAAGACTAGACTTGACAAGAGTAAAAGAGCACCTGAACCGAGCCAATGTGATAATGGCATCTTAACATCACGCACAAAAGCTCCTACACAGAAAGTTACGATGATAGCAACCATAAAATTCATAAGAACTCGGAAGATTTTTGATAGGTAGTAGGCCTGAATACTGATTTTTGAATGTTCGATGTAGGTTAACCAATGCTCCGTTTGATCCTCTCTAAGCATGTAGGGAAAGGTAAAGAAACCAAAGCTGGACATAGAAAATCCTGTCATCGTCAACATATAAGACAAGATAAAGGCTTTTTGTGGCTCTGGGTCAGGACCCATTTCCATACCTGAATACAAGAGGAAAAATCCGACGGGCATTCCGATAGACATGATAAAGACGGGCCAACTGCGCCATGTTTTTATCCATTCGATTTTAAGTAGTGCTTTCATGACTTGTCCTCCCTTGTGCTATCAAATAGGCTATCTAAAAGTGTCTTGTTTTGAATTTCAATGTCAGAAATGCGACATCCTTTAGCTTGTAAACTACTCCAAATACTTTCAATATCTTTGGTCATAAAGGTTACAACATCACGTTTTTCAGTTACTTCATAAATTGCTGCCAGTTTATCAAGACTTGGTGCAAAGCGACTTGCTAAAGTGACTTGTTTTTCCTTTTCCTCGCTACGCATGGCATGTGGCGTAGTATCCCTGATGAGTTTCCCTTGATGAAGGACCAAGATACGGTCAGCTGTGTGTTCGACTTCTTCGATGTAGTGGGATGAATAAAGAATGGTTACACCTGACTTTTTCAGGTCATTAATGATTTCCCAGAAACGTTGGCGTGTCGTAGTGTCCATCCCTGCTGTCGGCTCATCTAAAAAGAGAATGTCAGGCTTGCCAATTAGACAGAGGACAAAGGCAAGAAGACGTTTTTGTCCCCCTGAGAGTTTGTTCGCAAACTGCTGATACTGGTCGTCTTTGAATTGTAAAAGTGCTTGAATCTCTACTTTAGATAATCCATTATCAGAAATATCTTGGAAAAAAGCAATCAGTTCCTTGACTTTCAATTGCGAGGGAATGGTATTTTCTTGGAGAAGGACCGCAATTTGATCTTGAGCTTTTCCCTTTTTACCCTTGATAAAGACTTGACCGCTACTGGCTTTCTTATCACCAAGAATACAGACATCAAGGTCGTTTTACCAGCACCATTTGGCCCAATTAAAGCAAGACAGTCGCCTTGCCCCACCTCAAAGCTAATATGGTCTAAAATCGTTTTCCCTTTGATCTTTTTGACAAGATTTGTGACTTGAAGGACTGCTTCACTCATGTTTGTGATTTCCTTTTCTTTTGGTAGAAGGCTAAAAAGACATAACAAGCTGCAACTGAGACACCCATAACACTGTAGAGAATACCACTACTACCATGAAGTACGACATAGACAAAGAGGGTGATCCAAATTGTAGCTAGGAGTATGATGCTCAGTAGTTTCAATAGTTTCATGCTAGATCTCCTAGTTTTTCAATTCATTAATGACAAGGTCGATAAAACTTTTAGCCATAGTGATGAGAATGTAGGCTGAGATAGACAAGCCAATAATCATGCCAAGATTTGAGAAAATAGCTTCAAAGTTGCCTTTTTCAAAGATATCAGTAAACATGCTAAGTCCAGCAAAGACAGTTGCGATAACAGCGTAGACAAGGTAAGATGTTTTGATTTTCATGAGATGACCTCTTTCGTTTTTATTATTTCTAAGTTATGACTAAAGTATATCTTTTTGGTCACTCTCTTTTTAGCACCAAATGTCATGACATGATATGACATTTGTCATGTGACGTAAAAAAAGCCGACCCAAGGTCAGCTTCTTACTGTCTAATATCGATCAGCGAGTTCGTAAAAAGTGCGGACGACACGTCCTTTATAATGCACTCTGACTTTCCGTAGCCAAAGGCTATCACCCTTTTCAAGAATATTAAAGTTAGATTGGCTGACGAAAAAGTTACGTTTAGTGTCACCAACCTTAACGACTAGGAAATGATTAGCCTTGTTCTTGGTGCTTTGGCAATTCTCTTTCCAATGATGACGCCAACAACCTTAGACCGATCCTCGCTATAATAACCCATCTTGGTTAAGACAAAAAGTAGATAATCAATCCTATCTAAATATTTAGTGTAGCGATAAGTATTAATCGTTGGCGCCTTGTGTTTAGGCTACAAAAAATGAAGGTTTAAATTAGAACGAACAAGCTCATAATCTTTTCTCCACTTTTCATAATCATTGTTATGAAAATCGGCAATCTGCTTTCTACCACAAATAATGTCGGCCGCAAGTCGAATCTTTCATCCTTCAATCATGATGGGAGATTTTAACATGATAAATTGCAAGAATAAGTGCAACAGCTAGAGCAAAGGCAGTCCAATCTTCTGGTAATATCTACTACTTGAAAATGGAGCCCAAATATCAAAATGGTAAGGAGTAAATCTATTCTTTCTCATTGGTCAATTTAAGTGTTAATAATAAAACTATAAAAGCGCAGATTGAGTATAAAAGCCAAGCTGATTGAATAGCAAACAAACTAAAAATAGTAAAAATGATATTTCCAATTGGCATAGCCAACATGAAAAGCAAAGATAACAATGCACCACTTCTTGCTAAAAGCTCGCTAGGAAGTGAAGACATCAAGAGACTATTTATTTTGGGATTAATTTTACCGCTCAAGTAAAATAAAAACGCTAGTCCAAACATAGATAAAACTTGGGGCCCACCAAGACTATTATTCAGAGATATAGCAAAAATGATAATTGAATCTAAAAATATTATTGAAATGAGACGTAATTTTGAAAAATAATCATGAGGACTTATGGTTCCTATAATACTAAAAAGTATCATTATAATCTGCAATATAAATACTGACTGACTAAATGTTAATCCAAAAAGAGGTACTTTTAAAAAAGATATATTATATATAGCTGAAAAACCACTACCTAAAGCATTAATAAGTAAAATAGATAGTAACATTAATGTGAAATTTGTCTTTTCAGACTTTTGAAAAACTTCTTTTAAACCTAAATAAGTTTCTTTAATTTTTAAAACAAATGATTTTTGATATATCTCCACATTAGTATGCAATAAAAACTTTTTGTATTTAATTAGTATAAATGACGATGCAAAGAACGATAAAGCATTAAAAACTGCGACAAGGCCAAAATTATCATTTGAAATTGTCAACACATATACGCCTAAGGCTTGACCAGAAAAATTACAAACATATGAAATAAATTGATTTACAGAATGTGCTTCTATTAGATTTTCTTGTTTAACTGTATGTTGAAAAATAGGGAGCTCTAGCCCACCTCTATAGTCACTAATAATATCTGAGACTATATTAATTAAACATATTATAGAAAATGCCAACCAAGTTGTAGTCTGAGTCAATAATCCAACTAATATGAACAAAATAGATTGAACGAATCCCAGTAAAATCAACCACCTCCTTTTTAATTTTGTCTCATCAGCCTTTATTCCTATATATAATGTAAAAAATACAGGAATTAAGACAATAATATTAGCAATACCTACAGCTAATTTGTTATTAGGCATAGTAGCAGCAAAAGATACAAAAACTAGATTATACATAGATGAACCCAATTTATTAAAAAATGCAGATATAGCTAAAGCTCTAAAAGATTTATTTTCCCTTAAAATATTCATCTTTCATTTCCTCCAAAAAAAAATTATTTAAAAAATTATTTATTTCAGATACATAGGATTCTATTAAACTCTCAATTTCTATATTAAATTCGTTTTTTATTGAGTCAATAGTAAATGTTGAAATGGACGCTATAATAGAAATTATTTCTCCAAATGAATAATTAAGTTTTTTAGAATATTTATAAATACCTAAAGCAATAATATCTGAAAACACTGCATCATAAGCATAAAAATGCTTTGAATACAGCATGCTATAGTCAATGAAGTTGTACTGTGTGTATTCTAGTAATTCTGGAAGTAAACCAATTGAGTTAAAAAACTCTGACTTAATCTTCAAAATATCCTCTATAGAAGAATTTTTACTTAAATTCAAAACATTATAATCAATTTGACAAAATACATATTGGTAAAAAGATTTTCTAAAAAATACAGATAATTTTTCCTGACTATCGGCAACAAATAACTCACCTAATTTTGCAAAAATTTCCCAAAAGCTTTTAGGAATTTTATATAATTCATTTAAATGTAATCGTTCCTTAAACAGATCATAAGAATATGCATGCATCAGCTCATGGGATAATCTCATTACCCCCATAAAATTTTCTTGATATGTCATTATTATTTTCGATGTCTTTGTATATGGGTTATAGAGAGTAAAATTCTTATGAGTTTTACCTGCTCTTTTTTCACAATCGATAAATCCATTGTTACGATAATTTTCAACAAAATTGAAAAATTCTTTATCGTCTATAGCTCTTAAAATCATCTCGAAAGCATCAGTAGCTACTATCTTTTCCGATTCTAAAAATTCAAATTCCAAAAAATCATATTTATCAAGATTCTTAGTATTAATAGAAACTCTAAGATTTTTAGAAATCAACTCAATAAAGTCGAAGCCATATCGTGTTTTTAATTGCCGTGATATATTTTCTATAAATTTTTTTCTCTTATTTAAGAGACTGTTATATACATCTTTGAATTTAGGAGAGAAGACAAAATTTTTATAATCCAATAAAATATCATCGAATATAGGGATATTACGTCTAAACTTAGAGTAATTTACAATTGGAATCCCATTTTTCTTATAGTAATCAGCCTTTAATGTTTCTAGTTGCAAAATTTCCGATCTAAAGTGGTCTTCAATAGAATCTCCATAAATTCTATTAAAAAGAAAATCTAGATGGTTATTGAGATATTTATAATTTTGATTAGTAATATCTGTACAGAAAGTCAGATATGTATAGTAATTAAACTCGAAGACTTTTTTTATTATTTCTTCTTTATCGAAATCTGTTGTATGCTGTAAAATATACTCTATCTTCAATATTTCTTGTTCTATATTCCTAAATATATATCTTTTTTCAAATTCATTAAGATTTAAATATCTCAAATTTTGAGTATAGATAGTGTTCAATCTAAAATTAAAAAATAATATGTCATCAACTTTAAGATAAAAACTTTTAATGAGGGTATTAAAGGCTAAAGATGCACTCATGAGCCCTTTTGCTATCGTTCCTGTATTATGGGATATAAACTGTGTTTTCAAGAGATAAGGTTGTTCATTAAAATAATTCAAAAAGACTTGTTGATTCTCTTTAGTCATATGATATACAATTAATTCTTCTTGAGAATATCCTGTCAAAAACAGAGTATAATTATATTTAGACATTTTAGAGATTAATAATTTTATTAAATTACCAGTTGAATCATCAGCACAACAAAATATAATATCTGGTTTTATATCATACAGATTCTTTTCAATATTATCAACCGAAAGATAATCATCGATCGTTTCTTTTATACTACTGATTTTTTCTCGAAGTGTCTTAGTTTTTAATTGTCCAACATCAGATATAGAATACCCTAGTTGTGCAGTAATATTTTTTAATTCAACACTATCGCCATCAATAACTACAATATTTTTAAAACCAAATTTATCTAATTCATAAACAAGAGGTGCCCCGACAGTTCCAAGACCAATTATTAATATTTTCTTATCAATTATAGATTTATACTGTAAATTAGGTTCAATATCGTTATGTAATGATAAAAATTGTATATTCCTAGATAATCGTTGATAATCATCCCATTCATCTTCATTAATTTCAAAAACAAGAGAATTTTCTTTCAGAAGGTTATATATATCAATGTTATTATATGAAAAATTTTTATCTAAATATTTCATTTCCTCCCACAGTTCTTTTATACAAGGAGAATGAATCACTTTCTCTCCCCCTTTACATGCAGGATACATAATTATATCTTTTTCTCTCTTGACAAAACCTCTTCCGGATTTTAGTATATATTTCATTTTAAATCTACTGAACACATATGCAAAAATTAAGAAAAAATGGTAATAGCTATATACCACTTTTTCTTGTTCTTAGATTAACAAGCAATAAAGCAACCGCCATTACATACTTGTTCTTCTACTTCGATATCTTCGATAAACATATGCCTGTTCTCCTTTCGTTATGATATCCCAATTATAACTTATTTATGTCACAAAATTAAAAATTGAAGATATGAAATTTTTTAATAAATTTATTTCATATCTTCAATTTTGCTGAATTGATAAATTTTATGTTAGTATAACAGTCAAACTATTGATTAGGAGGATACAGCATGAAAAAAGTAATAGCCATTTTTCTCTTTATACAAACTGTTGTGGTAATAGATATTATTATCTTTCCCCCTTTTGGTTAGTTCTTAGATATTGGGATAGTCTCTGTTCTAATATCTTAGAGAGACCTAATTGTTCTATTTCAGAAACTTTTAAAATATATTGCTCAACTTCTTCAAGATTAACACTATTTTCTATTAAGTAGGAGTATACTAGGACTAAAAAATTTAATAAAATTATTTCAAACGTATCAAATACATCAAGAATCATTCTTAACTGATTGACAAAAAAGTTGAAATGAGTTGTTAATCTCCGTTCTACTAACTCAGAAATTAAATTTAAATATGTATACTTTAAAGCCTTTCTAAAATCTAACAAGGGACTATAAATTTCTGAGCGTGATACCAGTTCTTTTCCTAAAAATAACAAATCTGTGTCAGATAGGAAAGGCATAGTATTCCCAAAAAGATGGATTTCATAAGCAGTCCAATCTTCAATATCAAATAAATAATTCGATAAAAATTTGCTATCATCTAGAGATAAAGTGAAATCTCTATCAATTAGATGAATAGCATTTTTTATCACCAAAGTATTTAATTTATCATATAACAATTGACTTTCTTTGTATTTGTCAAGTAGCTTAAGCAATGATTGTTTATCGTTTTCTGCTGATAGCTTCGAAATTTTATTCATAAGTAACTGATGTTGAGTAGGTTTATAATCTCTAAGAGCAAATCCAAATTCTGAAAATGTTAAATTAATACCTTCAATTACTTCTAACATCTTATCAGCAGAAAGCATAGTTTGGCCAGATTCAAATTTTGATAATTGAGAAACTGATAATTTATTTTTTGCAACATCCTTTTGTTTAACTTTTCTAGCAATTCTCAACTCTTTATAGAATTCACCTAATTTTAATAATTCATTAGAATCCATGTCATTATTCCTCCTTAGCAAACTCCATCTCACAAAATATTATTATCATTCCTAAAAAGTCTATTATTAGTGATCATACCATTTATTCATTGCTTTAATTACTTTCAATTTTTTTCGTTTCTAAATGACTATTTCATAATATCATATAAGTATGGTACTATACTTTCCCCGTCTAAATCAGCTAAATTTTTTTATCCACTTATACTCCACATGTTCTTCTGGATCTAATTTAATATTGATATTTTCATTTTGAAGTAAGTTGGCACTATAGACAAGTCTTGTAAATATCTTATTATTATCTATATTACTATCTTCATGAATAATGTTTTCTAATGAAATAACTAGGCCAACTTCCTCTTGACACTCTCTGATTGCAGCTTGTCTAGGAAGCTCCCCATCTTCTACACTCCCACCTGGAATATCCCAATAAGAGGGATAATAATTTTTTTCTCCTCGTTTAATATCACTACGTTTTATTACAAGATATTTATTTTTAAACATTATCAAACTATGTGCTATTAATTTATTTTCCATTAATTTTCTTTCCTTTCTCTTGTTCTGTAATTGATACTTCTTAATAATCGTTTTTTCTTTCCATAATTAGACTTTTTATCTTTTAATTGTAAAGTGTCTATTACATCTATAGCATATGGTAGAGTATTTGTTGTAAACTCTATTTCAATTTCATAGTCAATTTGTCCGTTATAATAATTTTTATCCAAATAGATGATAATCCCTTTTATAATTATTGAATACCGTTCTGTAACTAATAATCCAATTTTCTCAAATAATAAGCCATTATATTTTTTTTGGAACATTATCAAATTGTTTGATTAGAAAGCTATTTTTTATGTGCATAGGAAGAAAATTTATTTTTTTGACATTTCGATACTTGAAACATACATAGAATTCCCACTCTGTTTTATTTTAAAAAGAAAGCGTCTTTCGCTCTCTTTATCACTCCGGCAATTCTAGCTTCAAACTCATATCCGTTGGTTGCAATACCTTCTGAACAGCAGCTAAAAAAGCTAAACCATTATCAGACGGAGAGTACTGGAATGTAATATGGATGACTTTTTTGTCAAAGCTATCGCCATATCGCTCCACATACTGCTTGCTTTCGAGGAAGTGAATATAATTGTTAATTTTTTCTTGCAGAATTTCAAGATGGACGGCTTCTATTTCTTCCTCCCAGTCGACTGAATCCACCAGAAGAAGTTCCAAATGATTATCAACTGTACCAATAGCGTCAAGTTCAGTTGGCTTAAGTTCTGAAGAGATGGCTTGGGTGACAATTTGTCTAAATTCCTCTGCTGTAAAAAGACAACGGCTATTTTCAGGATTTTTCAAAATAAAGGAAGGATGATCTTCGATGAAGAGCTTATCGGATTCATCTTGTGTATACTCTTTTTTAGATTTCCAAAAACCATATTGCGCATAATTCATCAACTCTTTACCAGTATGTTCTCCCGACATATAGCTGTCAGCAGCTTCTTTGGGAATTTCTCTAATCACTTCTGGGCAGGTAATATTAAAAGTTGGATAACGCAAGAAATACTTATCCCCATCTTGACAGATTTCCAACATGTCTTTTTGACTTACATAAATTGATTCCATTCTTATATCCTTTGTCTTCTACCAAATATCTTAGAATTCTCCCAAAATGTGTCCAAAATATTGACAGAATTCCACTTGCCTTCGATGAGGACTTGCCCACTACTGTGTTTTTTATCGCCAAGAATACAGGACATCAAGACAGTCTTACCCGCCCCATTAGGTCCAATCAAGGCGACACAATCTCCCTGTTTAATCTCAAAACTAATATCCTCTAAAATTGTCTTCCCCTTGATTCTTTTTCCAAGAGACGTGACTTGAATAACCGTTTCACTCATACCTGTGTATTTCCTTTCTTTTGTATAGGAACCATCCTAATTGACAAAAGAGCTGATATCATTGGACTCCCTTAATACTCCACTTCTAGCTCAGTGCAGAAGAGACTTCCGCTCAGATGAAGTCTCGTTTCAACTTGTTCTAAATCAGATTCAAAACGATCCACCTTTACAGATGATAGGGGATGTGAGATTCCAGTGGTGTCCATGACACAACCATGAGGAAGTCGAATATGAACTTCACCAAACTTAGCATCAAGATGAACTGCTACCTGACTTGATGCAAAGCTGGCTTGACTCAAATCCAGCCACAGCTCACCGAAAGCCATATTCATATCAACCGTTTCGACTTCTTGAGAATAGATGCGATACCTATCCTCAGCCATATATGTCTTAACAGAAATATGTGGTCCTTCTTGGTCGTTCTTATTGACCTTATAGTCTTTAGTGAGATCTTTCTTTTGACTACGGCCATATAGCAACTCTAAAGCCAAACCTATTAGAAAGATACCGCTAAAGAGATTCCACTGTGCAAAGTCAAGGTTTAACAAGTCATGAACATAGGGTGATAAGAAGGCCAAACCAAGAAAAATAAGGAGAGGTCGCCTATTCAAGATACCAAAACAAAAGAAGGCCAAGAAGAAGACCAGATTATAGTTGACCATGATCCAAAAATCTGGAATAAAGGCACTAGCGATAAAACAAGCTGCTAGTAAAAGCAACAAGAAGGACCGAAGATTAAATCGTTCCATAAGAAAACTCCTTTCTAAAGAAATGATTGCAATTTTCCAATTATTTTCACTATCAGTATAGCACTATTTGTAAACGTATTCAATGTTATATTAAAAGGATTTGCAAGAAAAAAAGAGCTTTCGCTCTTTCATCATTTTCAATGTTTGACAGTTATTTGTCCAAAGGATACTGAGCCTGTTAGAGAAACTGTAGTGCTTGATAACTCTCGCTCTCCTAGACTATCGTAGCCTTTCACTCCTGCTAGGCTTGTATGAAGCCCATGTGTATCCACTTGCCAATCCTTGGGCACTCGAATGATAACCTGAGAAAAATTTGCCTGAACCACAATCTGAGGTCGGTCCGTCATAAACTGAGCCTGACGCAAATCCAAGGTCAAACGCCCAAAATCAGCATTGGCATAGACAGTTTCAAGATTCTGAGAAGTCACCACTTGCACAGACTCTGAAAAAAGAGTCTTAGCAAAAATTTCTCGCTCATGTTCTTTAGACACCTTGTAAGAGAATTTTTTCTTATAACTTGGCTTGCTCAAACGGTCCACTGCAATCCCCAAGATAAGAATCCCTACAAAGAGAGTCCATTCCGAATAGTCCAAGCGAAAAAGGTCATGTATGTAGGTTGATAGAAAGGCCATCCCCAAGAAAAAGAGAAATTTTCCCTTAGATTGCCAGCTCAAAAGCACAAAAAGCAAGGCTAAAATCAACTTATAATTAAAAGCCAAATACAAATCTGGAATAAAAGCTGTTGCGATAAAATAGGCTGCAATGATAAGTAAGGTAATAACACCTGAATTAAAGCGTTTCATAACAAGTCCTCCCTAAAATCCTGTCCTTGAGTTTTTCCACAAAAAGGTAGGCTGCTGGACAGAAAAGCGTATTTTTTATAGTCAGATGATTGATCTGATAGATTTTCTTACGATCCGTGTGAGGAAAGGCTGCACAAGCCTTAGGACGGACATCATAAATATCACAGAGATTATCAGGCCCTAAAAAAGGACAAGGCATAGACTTGAAGACCTTGTCGCCATCCTCATCTACCTGCAGGTACATCTCTTCGAAGGCAGGTAATTTCATTCGAAAATGCTTGGCAATGCGAGTAATGTCCTGCTCTGTGAAGTCGGGACCAAGCGTCTTACAACAATTAGCACACTGGGTACAATCAATCTCCTGAAAGACTTCATTGTGCACCTCCTGAACAATCTTATCTAAATTTTTAGGAGCCTTCTTCTTAAGTTGTGCTAGAAACTTACGGTGCTCCCCCTGCTTTTGACGTGCCAATTCCTCATAACGTTTGACATCAATAGTCTGTGACATGTGTTTTCTCCGATGATTTATAATTCTTTCATCTATTATAGCATAAAAGAAATAGAGCCTAGCTTGAACTAGACTCTATGTCAGTTACATTGATACGATTCTACGATAAGAACGCGACGTTAGGACGAAAACCAAGACATAAGCTAAGAAGAAAACGCCACAAACAATAATTGTAACCACTAACATAAGATCTGGATTGAGAACTCCAATGATACGCACAATCAAACTGATCATATGATAAGCAAAGGCCAAGTGAATAAAGGCAAAAATCAAAGGGAGGAAGAAGACGGTAAGAACTTGCTTACGAATGGTTTGCTTGACTTGAAGGTCGTCCAACCCAATCTTTTGAAGAATAACAAAGCGCTCACGATCCTCATAACCTTCAGAAATCTGTTTATAGTAAATCACGAGAACTGTGCCAAGCATAAAGATAATGGATAAGAAAATACCGATAAATAAGGTTCCGCCAACAAAGCCATTTAGCATCCCTTCTACATCATATCGGCTATTAGCAGTGAGGTTAGGCCCAGGGACACCAGTAGTTTGTCCAGCTAACTGTTGCATTTCTTTATCCGTGAGTTTGTCTAACAAATCTGAATCTTTCTTGGCTTCATGTGTAGGGTCTTTGACGTTAACACCAACATAAGTAGATTGAGTGGTTGCTGTTCCTTTGATACTTTCTTTAAAAATATCCATATCAGGAACGACAAGGTAGCTATAATCAGAAACTATGGTTGTAAAGATATTAGGTACTTTACCTTTAATAAAGTCATTAAGGCTTTCCTGAATCTGGTAGTTTTGACCATTAATAGAGACACTCTTTTGATCTTTCAATATTTTATTTTTAGTAAATAAGCTAACTTGATTTGAAGTCAGATTGAGGTCTTTACCTGTTAATTGCTTATAAGTTGCTTGTGAGAAGACAAGAAAAACTGACTTTGGTAGAACTTTTCTTTCATTCTCAGAAAAGATGGTTAGCTTGTTTTTTTCTTGTTCTTTGATACCAAAGTAGAGGTAAGTTACTTCTGTTTTTCTATTGACCTGATTTCCCGACTGTGATAAGAAATCATCCATAACCTTTTGTGTACTTGTTACATCTACATTCGTTCCGGTAACTGTGTAATCATGTGGAGCAGCACTCGCCAGATAGTCTTTTTTTCCAGCATAGATACTTGCAGCACCTACAAGCGTCACGAGAACCATACTTGAGAGGATAGCAATGGTTGCAAGCCCAACTGCATTTTTCTTCATCCGAAAGACAAGGTTGGAAATGGAAATCATATTATTAGGCTTGTAATAGTAGCTTTTCTTCTTTTTCAAGAGTTGCAGAACTACTGTTGTCCCAGCGTTGAAGAGAAGATAAGTCCCTAAAATGACCAGTAAAACAGCTAGGAAAAAACTGATAATAGCCGTTACTGGATTCTGAACAGAGAGAGCAAGATAGTAACCATATCCCATAGTCCCAAGTCCTAAAAGGGTTTGAATAACTAGGAAACGTCCTTTTTCTCACCCTTAAGGCCATCTTTAGTTAATTGTAAAGGATTAAGCCGTAGTAATCGGAAACCATTTACCAAAACCAACAAACTAAAAATACAAGCAAAGATGACAAGAACAATAGGGATCGTCATTACTTGAAAGGTCGAAACCAAACCAGTACCTTCACCGATAATCCTTTGAAGAAAAGCATAAATGAGTTTATCGAATAGCGCCCCTACACCTATACCTAGAAGCAAAGTCACAAAACCCATAATCATCGTTTCTTTTAAAATCATGCTAAAGAGGTGACGTTTCTCTAAGCCTAGCACACTATAGAGACCAAGCTCCTTTGAACGATTTTTCATAACAAAGCTGTTGGCATAAAGAACAATAATCCCAGAGGATAGGGCGACAATTCCAAGTCCCAACCCCAAAACCATCTTGATAGCATCTGCCCCAGTTAAGTCATCCAGATGCGAATTAAGCGTTAAAGATGTAAAAATATAGGTAATAGCAATAACCAGAATAGTTGCCAATGTATACGGATAATAAAGCTTACGATTTTTTATGAGATTGGACAAAGCCAGTCTATTGGTTAGACGAAACATATTAGTTCACCTCACTTGCCATTACTGTAAGTGTATCGGAAATTTCTTGGAACATTTGATGTTCAGACTTATCCCCTTTGAAGATTTGATTATAAAGAATACCATCCTTGATAAACAAAACACGCTGCGCTCGACTGGCGGCCGATGTTGAGTGAGTTACCATAAGAATGGTCTGACCGCTGGCATTAATAGTATCAAAGACATCCAAGAGTGCCGCTGAAGATTTGGAATCCAAGGCGCCTGTTGCTCATCCGCTAAGAGGATTTCTGGTTTAGTGATGATCGCACGCGCAACTGCAACCCTTTGTTTTTGGCCACCTGAAATTTCATAAGGGTACTTCTCTAGCAAAGAGTGAATTCCCAGTTGACGACTGATAGCTTCAACTTGTGTCATCATTTGCTTAACTGAGCATCGAGAAAGGACCAAAGGTAGCAAGATATTATCTTTAACAGATAGGGTATCTAAAAGATTGAAATCCTGGAAAACAAATCCTAATCTTTCACGACGGAAACTGGAAGCATCCTTATTTTTAATTCTTGCTGTGTCCATACCATTCAGATAGACACGCCCTGCTGTTGGTTTATCAAGCATGGCAAGGATATTAAGCAAGGTTGATTTTCCTGACCCGGACTCACCCATGATTGCAACATAGTCACCTTTATCAACCGTAAAATGGATATCTTTAAGGGCTTCAACTTGATTTCCTTTGAAACGTGTTTTATAGATTTTTTTAACATGTTGAACATCTAGTAATGTCATAATAAGCTCCTTTATTTTATAGATTTAGAAGAGATTCTAGGAACCTCTTACTTAACTTCTGATACCATTTTATAGAAAAAGCAAGGTCTCAACCATAACCCTTGCTTTCATTTCTAGCCTTATTTCTTACACTTTTGTAAGTTATTAATCAATAGCCAACTTCTGCTTTTGAAAATGAATGGAAACTGTGGTTCCTTGACCTACTTGGGAGCTAATACTAATATCATGTCCAAGCTGATCAGCTATTTTCTTTGAAAGATAGAGACCCAGTCCAGACGACTGCTGAGTTAAGCGGCCATTGTAACCTGAAAAACCACGCTCAAAAACCCGTAAAATATCACTATCCTTGATACCAATCCCAGAATCTTTAAGATAAAGCGTATTATCTTTAAAGTAAATGTCAATGCCACCACTCTTTGTGTACTTCAAACTATTTGACAAGACCTGCTCAATGATGACTAAGAGCCATTTTTCATCTGAAATAACCTTAACATCCAGGTCATCTAGGTTAATAGTCAACCCTTTTTGAATAAAGAAAAGACTATGCTTTCGAATAACTTCTTTAACCAAGGGGTCTAATGCAACCTGCCTCAACTGCAAATCATCATGAAAGTTTTCCAAACGTAAATACTGCAAGACCAGATTGGTGTAGGCATCAATCTTGAAGACCTCTTGCTCCAAGAGAGCCCTCGTTTTACTATCTGTAACATCCCCTAACAATAATTGACTGGCTGCTATTGGCGTCTTGATTTGATGCACCCAAAGAGTATAGTAGTCCATCAAATCTGTATAGCGCTTGCGCTCCTCCTCAGTCTGAACCATTTGACTCTCCTTAGCATTTTCCAAGGCCTGAGCTAGATAAAACTCTAAAGGACTTGATGGTGTCATTTTCTCATAGAGATAGGCTAAGTTATAAGACTGATAAGAGCTAACCAAGTCCCAAATAACTATGATGATAGCCACAAATGTCAGTATGGTCAAGGCATAATGAAGAATATCTGCTGCCTCTTCAAATAAAAAAGCAAACAAAACCAAGATGATTCCATTAAAAATAAGCAAAAGATAGAAAGGTAGACGAGACCTAATCTGATATGTGATAAATTGACGCTTATCCATCATGACGCAACCCGTAACCGACACCTTTCTTGGTTTCAATAAAGTCCTTCAAACCAACTGCCTCTAACTTCTTACGTAAACGTGCCACATTTACAGAGAGAGTGTTATCATCAATAAAGAAGTCACTATTCCAAAGCTCCTTCATGAGGTCTTCACGACTAACGATATTACCAGAACGCTCAAAGAGAACTTGTAAAATCTGAAATTCATTCTTAGTCAAAGAAACGACTTCTCCCTGATAAACCAGATCCATGGCCTTAAGGTTCAGAATCACACCCATATATTCCAAAAGACTCTGATCCTTTCCAAACTCATAAGATCGGCGCAAAAGCCTTGAATTTTTGCCAAGAGAACATTTTGGTCAAAGGGTTTAGTCACAAAGTCGTCCCCACCCATATTGATTGCCATAACGATATCCATGGCTGATCTCTGGAAGACAAGAACATAATAGGCACCTTGGAGACCTTCCGAATTTCCTGACACCAGTGATAACCGTTGAATAGAGGTAAACCAATATCCATAAGAACCAAGTGGGGTTCTTCTTTTACAAAAAGAGATAATACTTCCATGAAATCTTCAACAAGAACAACTTCGTACTCCCACTGTTCTAGTATTTTCTTGACTTGTTGACGGATAACCTCGTCGTCCTCAACTAATAAAATCTTATGCATAACTCAACCTCTTTCATTTCTCACTATTATAACAAAAATGACCTAAGAATCGCCCTTTCTCAGCAAATCTTACAATAATGTTAGATTGAATTTTGCAACTTTTTAAAGAGTGCATTTTTATGGAAAAATTATTTTAGTCTTCAAAGAAAATATAGTATTATAATAGTGTTGATGTTGGTTTATCATCAACCTTCGAAAGCTTCATCAAACAATGAGAACATTACTTATTTATGTCACGAATGGGCGTGACGTTTCTACAAGGTGCCGTAACACCTAACAATAAGTAAGCTAATTTAGTCATAGAAAGATTTCACTGTCTTTTTGTGATTTTAAAGCTTGCTTTGCAGGCCTTTTTTATATTATTCGATTGTTTTGGTTTTTGTCAGAGTCTCAATAGATTCTGAAATAAATCAAAGCACAGCATTGTTATTCAATTTATAGGAGGTAATATGAAATTACTGGAAGACCGCATTCTCAATGATGGGAATGTTCTTGGGGAAAATATCCTCAAAGTTGACTCTTTTTAACTCACCAAGTTGACTTTGAGCTCATGCGTGAAATTGGAAAGGTATTTGCTGAAAAGTTCAAGGATACTGGCATCACCAAGGTGGTGACTATCGAAGCATCTGGTATTGCACCAGCCCTCTATGCAACTGAAGCCTTAGATGTCCCTATGATTTTTGCTAAGAAGGCTAAAAATATCACCATGAATGAGGGTATCCTCACTGCTGAGGTTTACTCTTTCACTAAACAGGTGACTAGTACTGTCTCTATCGCAAGCAAGTTTCTCACTCCTGAAGATAAGGTTCTCATCATTGATGATTTCCTAGCTAACGGCCAAGCTGCCAAAGGCTTGATTCAAATCATTGAAGAGGCTGGCGCACACGTCGAAGCTGTCGGAATCGTTATCGAGAAATCCTTCCAAGATGGTCGTGCTCTTTTGGAAGAAGCCAGCTACCCAGTTGTTTCACTTGCTCGTTTGGAGCGTTTCGAAAATGGTCAGGTCGTATTTAAGGAGGCAGACATCTAATGCAAAATAAAGAGAAACACTCACAAGTGGCAATCTTAGGACTGCAACACTTACTCGCCATATACTCAGGCTCAATCTGGTTCCAATCATGATTGCTGGAGCTTTGGGCTACTCAGCTCATCAATTAACCTACTTGATTTCAACTGACATCTTCATGTGTGGTGTGGCAACTTTCCTCCAACTTCAACTCAATAAACACTTCGGTATTGGTCTTCCAGTTATGCTTGGAGTTGCCTTCCAATCAGTGGCTCCACTCATTATGATTGGTAAGAGTCATGGTAGCGGTGCCATGTTTGGTGCCTTATCATTTCAGGGATTTATGTTATCTTTGTTTCTGGTGTCTTTTCAAAATTTGCCAACCTCTTCCCTTCCATCGTTACGGGATCGGTCATCACAACTATTGGTTTGACCCTTATCCCTGTCGCTATCGGAAATATGGGGAACAACGTTGACAAACCAACTGGTCAAAGCCTCTTCCTTGCAGCTATCACGATTCTTATCATCCTTTTGGTTAATATTTTTACCAAAGGATTTATCTAATCAATCTCAATCTTAATTGATTTGGTTATAGGTACTGTTATCGCAGCAAGCATGGGCTTAGTTGACTTCTCACCGGTAGCTGCGGCACCTGTTGTCCATGTGCCAACACCATTCTACTTCGGAATGCCTAAATTTGAGTTGTCATCAATCATCATGATGTGTATCATCGCTACTGTGTCAATGGTTGAATCAACCGGGGTTTACTTGGCGCTTTCTGACATTACCAAAGACCCAATTGATAGCACTCTCCTCCGTAACGGCTACCGAGCTGAGGGTATGGCTGTTCTCCTTGGTGGACTCTTCAATACCTTCCCATACACAGGTTTCTCTCAAAACGTTGGTCTTGTGAAGTTATCAGGCATTAAGAAACGCTTGCCAATCTACTACACAGCTGGCTTCCTTGTTCTTCTCGGACTCCTTCCTAAGTTTGGTGCCTTGGCTCAAATCATCCCAAGCCCAGTACTTGGTGGTGCTATGCTAGTCATGTTCGGTTTTGTTTCTATTCAAGGGATGCAAATCTTGGCACGTGTTGATTTTGCTAACAACGAACACAACTTCTTGATTGCTGCGGTATCAATCGCTGCAGGGGTTGGTCTTAACAATAGCAACCTCTTCAACAGTTTACCAACAGCTTTCCAAATGTTCTTTTCAAACGGTATCGTGGTCGCAAGCTTACTTGCCATCGTCCTCAATGCCATTTTGAACCATAATAAAAAAGAAAAATAACACAAGAACACCTGAGTCGCTTTACTTAGGTGTTTTATCATGCAATAAAACATATTGAATCCAAGTCATATCTATAGTACAATGAAAATATAAATGTTTGAAAAATTAATTTAGAAAGGAGAATAGAATGCACGAAACACATTCTCTCCGTGAGCGATTTCTTGTTTTCTTCAAGATTTTTGTGCCCATACTAATCTATCAGTTCGCCAACTTCTCGGCAGCCTTTGTGGACACTACCATGACTGGTCAATACGATGCCCTACACTTGGCGGGTGTAGCCATGGCAACGAGTTTATGGAGTCCTTTTTTTACCTTCTTAACAGGTATCGTCTCTGCCTTGGTTCCGATTATCGGGCACCATCTAGGGGCAGGTCGCAAGGATCGAGTAGCTCCAGATTTCTATCAATTTCTCTATATGGCTTTAGGTCTATCACTGATCCTCTTTGCCTCGTTTTTCTGGGGGCACCCTTAGTTCTGGGACACTTAGGTTTGGAACCTGTGGTCAGAAAGGTAGCCCTTGGTTACCTACGCTTTTTGAGCCTTGGAATTATTCCCCTTCTGCTCTTTAGCGTGGTTCGCTCCTTTCTTGATGCGCTTGGCCTCACGCGCCTTTCCATGTACCTCATGCTTTTGCTTCTACCACTAAATGGTTTCTTCAATTTTCTCCTCATCTATGGCATCGCTGGTCTACCAGAGTTGGGGGGAGCCGGAGCAGGTCTGGGAACTTCATTGGCTTACTGGCTCTTTTCCTTATTTCCATCGCAGTTATCAGAAAGCATAAGAAGGTTAAACCCTACCAGATTGAAAAAATCCAACCCCTTGATAAGACGGCTCTGCTTGATGCACTGAAACTAGGCCTCCCCATTGGTGGAACGGTCTTTGCGGAGGTCTCCATCTTCTCAGGCGTTGGTCTAGTTATGGCTAAGTATCCATCCCTAGTCATTGCCAGTCATCAGGCGGCATGAATTTCTCAAACCTCACGTATGCCTTTCCTCTCAGTGTTTCCAGTGCAATGGCTATCATTATTTCTTATGAATTTGGAGCTAAACGCATGGATGCGGTTAAGAGCTATAGCAAACTAGGACGTCTAACTGCCTTAGTTTTTGCTGGCTTTACCTTGTTCTTTCTCTATTTCTTGAGATATGATTTAGCTGAACTCTATGGACATGAACCTGAGTTTTTGAGAATGACAACCGTTTTCATGACCTATAGCCTCTTCTTTCAAGTATCGGATGCCTTTGCGGCTCCACTTCAAGGAATTCTGCGTGGCTATAAGGACACCAAGGTCCCTTTCTATCTCGGTGTCTTGTCCTACTGGGGCTTGACCTTTCCTGTTGGTTATCTTCTTGAAAAAGTTGCTGGACTGGGTCCATATAGTTACTGGATTGGCCTGATTGCCAGTCTTATCGTCAGTGGTCTTTGTTACCAATGGCGCCTAAATAGAATCGTCAAACGCTACGAATCACATCATTAATATACCTTAAACAGTCTAGTTAGACTGCTTTTTCTCTGCTCAAAACTTGATAATAAAGAAAAAGCCTCCTTCATATTGAAAACAAATAAACTGTTGTCAATGTACAGAAAGTTTCTTTTATGAGTGATTAGTTATATTCAGATTTTCCTGCTTATTGCCAAACTGGATCCATTAATGAAAGCATAGATGTTTAATATTGAAAAAGGTCAATTTTTGTCCTGAATGGTTAGGTGATATTTTATGTTAGATTTAAAAGGCTTTCCTTAATTTCTTTTACATGCAAAAGAGGTTGGTAGCAAGGGACTCCAACCTCTTTAGTTATGACATGATTCTGCTAAAAACATCTCTTAAAACTCGTGACTAGTCAATCTACTTGGTCAAGTAAGTAGGCATAGCTTCTTTTTCCATATCAGCTTTAGGCACAAATCGCGTTGCTACACCATTGATACAGTAGCGTAACCCCCCCTTGTCACTTGGCCCATCTGGAAAGACATGCCCAAGATGAGAATCTCCTACACGACTACGAACCTCAATACGATCCATATTGTGAGAATGGTCTTCTTTGTAGTTGGCAACCTCGGGACTAATAGGACGAGAGAAACTTGGCCAGCCACAGGCTGAATAAAACTTGTCCCTAGATGAAAAGAGAGGCTCACCGGTCACTACATCAACATAAATCCCTGGTTCAAAATGATTCCAAAGTGGGCTTGTAAAGGCTCGTTCTGTTCTATTTTCTTGGGTCACAGCATAGGCTTCTGGACTCAGACTTACTTTAAGTTCCTCCTGACTTGGCTTGTGATAAGAACTTGAATCAATAACAGGGTTAACGGCTTGATTAACATTAATATGGCAATAGCCATTAGGATTCTTCTTGAGATAGTCCTGATGGTATTCCTCAGCAGGAATAAAGTGCTGAAGTGGCAACAACTCAACCGCCAAAGGCTGATCATATTGCTCAGACATTTCTTGGAAAACTTTCTCGATGATTGGCAGGTCATTTACATCAGTATAGTAAACACCCGTACGGTACTGGGTTCCCACATCATTCCCCTGTTTGTTTTTGCTTAGAGGATTGATGATACGGAAAAAATGTAGCAGAATCTCTCGCAATGTCACCTTGCCAGCATCATAGGTCACCTGAACAGTCTCAGCATGTCCCGTCTGACTGATGAGCTCATAACGAGTCGTCTCACTACTACCATTAGCATAACCCGAAACCGCATCTAACACACCAGGCACACGAGAGAAGTACTCTTCCACACCCCAGAAACAGCCACCAGCAAGATAGATCACATGATTATTTGGATTTGACATCTTTAGCACTCCCTTCACTAGATACTTGCATCTCCACGCTTTAAGTGTAACGCTTTTTGGGATATTTCGCACTTATGGTGACTTGGAGAGAAAAAAACAACGACATTGTGTCGTTGTTTGATGAGGGTTATTTTTTATAAGTGGCATCAATACCTGAGAAGTATTTTTTAGAAAGTTTTGAGACTGTTCCATCTTTAATTAACTCTTCCACAGATTTATCCGCTTTTTCTCGTAAGTCTTTATTTTTTCCTTTATTGAAAGCAATGGCAATGTTTTCTTGTCCTAATTCACCATCCAAAATCTTCAGATCTAGATTTTTTTGTTTAATAATAGCTGATAAGATTGTCTTAGAGTTTGAGTAACCATCAACTTGACCATTCGTTACCCCTGTCAAAGCTGCTTCACGGTCATCGAAGGTTTGAATTTGAATAGATGGATCATAAGCATTAACAACTTTAATTTGGTTTGAACCAACAGTTGCTGCTAATGTATGACCCCCAAGCTCATTAATATTTATTAGTGAAGAATCTTTTTTAACGACAACACCATATTGGAAGGTGCATACGGTGTTGTGAAATCGTAAGATTTTTGGCGTTCATCCGTAATTGCGATACTACTTGCGACCGCATCAACTTTACCACTTTGCAAAAGACCAAACAGTCCATCAAAACTTGTTGTTATAAACTCCACTTTATAGCCGATTTTCTTGCCAACTGCTCTAGCAATTTCTACATCAAAACCTGTCAAATCACCATTCGAATCTTTATAAGAACCAGGGAAACTTACACCTGTTGTGGCAACACGTAGAACCTTTTCATTTGAACTAGATTTTGAGACTGTTTGGGTCGTTTTCGAACCTGATGCAGTTTGATAGCCAAAATATGCAATTACAGCAATAAAAATAATACCTACAATAGCAAAAATTGATTTCTTTTTCATAATAATCTCCTTTATAAATTAAATAGTTACTTGTGATAAAACTTCATCCACTTTTTCTAGACATTCACCAATATTATTTTTAGGATCTACCCAAGATAATATATCTTCTTTTGTGAAGTTTAACCTTACCCTCTCATCTGAGTAAACCAAGTCAATGAAGTCTTTGTTTTCTTCAAGTGCAGTCATTGCTGCCTGATAGACAATTTCGTGGGCAGTCTGTTTGCCGAGTTTTAGTCCCACTTCAAACATGATACGCTCAGAATATGGGAGAGCTCCTTGTTTATTTAAATTATCAAGCATCTTATCTTTATTAACTTTCAATCCAGATAAAATATAAGTTGCGTTGACGATTTGAGCATCAAGATAGCTTGTAATTTCTGGTAAAGCTACCCATTCATTACGCCAATGAATAGCATCCCGCTCACCATCAATTAGAAGCGATTGAAACATCAAATCAACATCTTTAAAGACCGGTTGTGTCAGGCTCGCTAACCCTTCAATAAGAGCAGGATTACGTTTTTGAGGCATGGTTGATGATCCTACTTCACCTTTTTTAAAAGGCTCATGTACCTCATCAATTTCTGTTTTCATCAATGTAAAAAGCTCACGACCGATTTTCCCAAGTGTACCTGAGAAAATACCTAAAACACTTGCAAATTCAGAAAAACGATCTCGAGAAGGTTGCCAAGAGATGTTAGGAACAGCTAAGCCTAACTCTTTTAAGACTGCCTTCTCAACTTCTCTTCCTCTACCGAAAAATGAGGCATAAGAACCAACCGCACCACTGATACTACCTACGAAAACATCATTCTCAAGCAATTGCTTCAACCTTCGTTGACTTCGTAAGAGTTCATCCAACCAGATTGACAATTTGAAGCCAAAAGTGATTGGAATAGCATGTATACCATGTGTCCGACCTATCATAAGTGTCGAACGATGTTCTTTGGTTAATTTTGCTAGAGTAGAAATAAGGTCTTTTGTATGATCCAAAATGATATTATAGGCTTCTTTAGTTTGCAACATTATACCAGTATCCACTATATCTTGGGTAGTGACACCATAATGAACAAACTCACCTTCTTTTCCTCCAACCTCTTCTTGCAAAGCATGAATGAGAGCAATCAATGAATGACGTTTCTCAGCACTTTCTTTTTGTAGAGAAAGAAAATCAAAGTTATCTACCTTGCTTTTTCCACAATTTTATCAGCTGCTGATTTTGGAATGATGCCTAAATCACCTTCAATCTTCGCTAAAGCAGCTTCAACAGCCAATTGTTTTGAAATTTTATTATCATCACTCCATATAGAACGTATAGCTGGAGTTGAAAAATTATTTTGCAATAATATGGAATCTAAAACACTCGTCATAGAATCTCCTTACAATTCTGCACTTTCTGGTGTGCCTCTGTACAGTGAGTTTACAAAAGAACGTACCCTATCATGACTACCCTCATTAGATAGTAAAATCTTAGCATCTCCTTGAGTTAGGATTTCACCATCTTCTATAAAGACAGCCTTATCTGCAATTTTTCTTGCAAACTCCATTTCATGTGTTACCAAGATCATTGTAATATTCTTCTTCGCAAGATTTACAATAACTTGAAGAACACTTTCAATCATCTCAGGATCTAGTGAAGACGTAGGTTCATCAAATAGAATAACTTCTGGATGAAAAGCAACCGCACGCGCAATTGCCACCCGTTGCTGCTGACCCCCAGATAGGGTAGCAGGGTATTGTGAAGCAAATTTCTCAAGACCAACGTCTTTTAAAGCTTGTAGCGCAATTTCTTTAGCTTCTGACTTACTATATTTTCCGTTTAGAATAAGAGGACGATACACATTTTCTAGTACGGTAAAATTTTTAAATAAGTTAAAACTCTGAAAGATCATTGTTGAGTATTGTCTTATCTCTCGAATAGCATTCTTAGACAATTTTGAAGTATCAACTTCTGTATTAGAAATCCGTAATATACCTTGACTGGGCTTTTGAAGTAAATTAATAGTTCTTAGTAGGGTTGTTTTACCAGAACCACTCGGTCCGATAAAAACAGTAACTGAACCTTTTTCAACTTCCAAGTCAATATTTTTCAAAATTTGTTTGTTACCAATTGTTACATCTAGATTTTTCAAACTAATAAGAGTCATGTAAATCCCTCCTATACGGAATTTCTAATTCTTTTTCAAATTGTTTTTGAACCCATGTATACACTACAATCATTATCCAATATAGTAGACCAACTGCTAAATAGGTTTCAAAATAACGAAATGATTCGCCAGCAATCATCTTAGCATTACCAAAAAGCTCTGTTATCCCTAATGTAAAAGCCAAAGATGTTTCTTTCAACAAACTAATAAAGGTATTTCCTGTTGCAGGAAGAGCATTTAGGGTAGCTTGGGGAAGAATGACATGGAGAAACACCTTCCAGGCAGGAATGTTCAATGCTTCCCCAGCTTCGATTTGTCCCTTATCAATAGAGTTAATTGCCGCCCTAAATATTTCTGACAAGTAAGCAGCCTCTTTTAACCCAAGTCCAATTAAAGCAGCAGTTAATGCCGACATCCCTTTGAAAGCAGGAAATAGTTGAGGCAAACCATAAAAAATAAGGAACAATTGAACAAGCGTTGGCATTCCCCTAAAGAGAGAAATATAAACTTGTGAGATAAATATCAAAACCTTATTTTTAGACAATTGCAACCATGTAATAAATAGTCCAATTAGAATAGCTAAAATCATAGAAATAAGAGCTATAAAAATAGTTACTGGAATATAGGCTGGTAACTTTACAAATAATTCAAAAAAATATTCCCAACTAAAATTCATTAACATTCTCCTTTATTAGATCTTGTAATTCTTTATCATTAACATTCAAAAGAGCTTTTTTATCCAATATCTTAATCATATATATAGTCTTATGATCCGAAAAAAGTTGTTTTTCCGATAAGTAAACAAAGCCCAACTTCTCATAAGCTTTGATAAGCCATGGGTGTTCAAGTGCAGTTCCCAAAGTTATAGCAGGTGCTCTCAATTTCTTAATAACAAATTCGTCAATTACTTCTTCTATAAGCATCCTAGCCAAAGACCTCCCTTGATAATCAGGATGGGTCGCAACCCAACCAAGATGAGGTAAAGCAAAGGGAGAAGGATTTTTAGACCATGGTAATCTTAGAGATGCTGTTGTCACTATCTTTCCATCGGCCTTTTCAGTAAACATGGGTTGCCCTAGCCAATGGTCTTCAACTTCCTCAGAACTAATGGTAGCAGCTTTGAAATGAATTCCTAGCTTTTCATTATTACTATATGCTGTGTGAAAGAGTTCTGTGAGCTGTTCAATCTCTTTTATACTAACTTTCTCCATATCTTACCTTTCTGAAAGTAATTTCTTGATTTCACCCAGTGTTAAAGTTTCTCTTTCTTTTATCTTAAATAGAACATCTAATTTTCCATGACTTAGCTGAGAAGCCTTCTCAAAAATGTCATCTTCTAATAAAGGATTAGCTGGTGAACCTTTAGGATCCTCAACTAAGAATGAGTAAGTCTCCTCTTTAGTAATGATTTCTAAACAAATAGTCCTTTTTTCTGAGCTTGCTTTTAAATCATTTTTTCGTGTAATCAGATTTCGAAACTGATGAAATGCTTGGTCAACAGTGTTTTCAGAGAAATCAGAATAGTCAACCTTACCTTTTATCAAACCCAACCAAGTAATATACTCGATTGAAAATTTTCCCTCGATACCATTTTGAGGAGTACGATGTGTTAAAGCTCTGTCACCATCCTCGGTAAAATGAATAACAAGACTTTCAATTTCTGATAGAGATAGGTTTAGTTCAAAAGCTTTCTGAGCCGCTTCTAAACCTGCTGTTGCTGCTGAGCAGATAGGATAATTCTTAAACCAAAGACCCACTTTTTCTAACTGGCTAGGTTGCAACCAATTCTCTAGAAGTTGCTTACTATCTAATGCCTTACCAATTATAGTTTGACTCCATCCTCTTTTAGACGAAAAAGGATCCGCATACGCACTTAAGCCTGACCTTATTATTTGATAAGCAACCACTGCATTTCTCGCTGCAAAACCCGCATTCAATGGTTTACCATCAGTTCCTTCTTGATATAGAAAACCAGATGCTTGACTTGTGGCCAATGATAATAATTGCGAAAAACAATCGCTCGATAACTGTTTTAAGCTTCCGATTGCTGCTGTTGCTGCCAAAGTCCCAATTGTTGCTGTCGCATGCCAACCATCTTTGACATGTTGTGGTTGAAATTGTTGCCCCAGTCTACCAGCTAATTCAACTCCTTGAACATAGGACCAGAGAAAATCTTTTAGCTGAACATCATTCTCAGAAACTGCAAGCAAAGCTGAGAAAATGACTGCACTTGGATGTCCTCTATAAGTTACTAAAACATCATCTAAGTCTTCGTAATGTGCTAGATAACCTTGTAATAGAGCTAATCTCTCAGGAGTCGTTGAATACGATGAAAACCAGATTTTTTTCTCTCCTAGCAAACCGAATGATTTAATAAACGCTTGGTTCTTTGTAGTTTCCAAGCCCTTTGATAAACAAGCAAGATAATCAATAAATGCTAGGTAGGCTATCTCAAGTTGTTTTTGATTATGAGTGGAAGGTTTATATCTTTTCAAGAGATGAAAAACTAAATCTTCAGTTACTGTCATATAACTCTCTTCTTTTCTAGAAAAGCAATTAGCTTCTCAATTCCTAATTGAATCGTTTTTAAATCTGATACTAAACTTAATCGGATGTATCCCTTACCAAATTCTCCAAAAGTAGAACCCGGAATCAAAGCTACTTGTTCCTTTGTAAGAAACTCTTCCACAAAAGTAATATCATCTATTGTTTTAGGTAGTTTAATCCAAATGAAAAAAGTTCCTTCTGATTTTATAACATCAATATTATGTTCTTCCAACAGACTTAAAACAAGATCTCGTCTTTCCTTATACAACTTTTGAAGTTGCCCACGTTCCTTCTCTGAATATAAAAGTGCATATGTCGAAGCATCCTGAACCGATCCAAACGTTCCTCCAACAGAAGCCCTAATATAGCCTTTTAGAAGAGAAATAACCTCTTTGTTTCCGACTGCAAAAGCAATCCCAAAGCCCGCCATGTTAAAGGTCTTAGAAAGTGTATAGATTTCTATTCCTACTTCTTTAGCTCCGGGAGCCTGCAGAAAACTAGGAGATTTTCCTGAAAAGCTAATATCCGAATAAGCAAAATCATGAGAAACAACAAGATTATTCTCTTTAGCAAAGGCTACAGTTTCCTTAAAGAATTCGTCATTTGCTCCAGCACCAGTTGGGTTATTGGGATAATTTAAAAAAAGTAATTTTGATTTCTCTAGGATTCTTTAGGAATAGATGAATATTGAGGTAGAAAATTATTTTCAATAGTTAAAGGGAGAGGATAATTAACGGCTCCAGCCATCTTAATTCCCGCATCATATCCAAAAAATGCTGGATTCGGTGTTAAAACGATATCTTCAGGATTCGCCAGAACCATTGGTAAAGCAGTTAATGCCACAAGCAAACCACTAAATATCATCACTTCGTCATTACTAAGTTCAACATCATACTCAGATTTATAAAAAGAAATAATTGCTTCTTTTAAACTGTCCTTACCTCCATATGGAGGATAGCCCTGATTTTTCACCTTAACTGAAGCCTTTAAAAATTCTTCAACGATGGGTTGAAAGGTCGGTTGATCAGGATTACCTCGTCCTAAGTTAATGACCCTTTTTCCCTCTTTGTTTAATTTTTTTATTTCTCCCTGTTGATGAGATGTAAAATGATTCTGTCTCTGAGACACTCGATAGGGCGCTATTATTTCCATATCTATCCTCTAATTTCTTCTAAAGCTTCCCTGACAATGTGTGCTTCCAAACCTGGGAATACTGATTGAACTCGGCTATCATTTGATTTAGATATATAGTTAGATAATTCATCAAGCTCTTCGTCTGTATCCAAGCCCAGTTCTTTTAATGTCAAAGGTAAACCAATCTTAGCGTGGTAGTCCTCAATCTCCTTACGATAAACTGCCGAAGGCTCCCTTTCAATGATTGTCTGTAGAAGACTTCCTAAAGCAACAGCTTCTCCGTGTGTTTTTATATAATCCAGTTTTACTTTGACATAGCCATTATAAAATGCATGAGCTATAACACTTCTACCATCTTGATCCAATATCCCATCTACAGATGCAGCAACTAAGAAAATCGTATCAAATAAATTGGTCAATGCTAAATCGTCTAGGGCTTAAATGTCAGTCACCTTCAACACTTCACGCATACAGATTGTAATATACTCTTTTCCTATTTGTGCGGAGACAGGGTTCTCATTTTCCTTGGTGATTCGTCGTCTTATTTCATAAAATTTAGCAAGTGTATCCCCAATGCCCCATAAAAGATATTTTCGTGGTGCTGTCTTTAGAATATCTGGTTCCAACAAGACTAAATCCACCGCTTTTTTATGTCTCACATTAGCTATTTTTTCGTGAGCCTCAGAATAGACAATACTCTTTGTTGTAAGGGCGGCACAGTTTGAAGGAACTGTTTGGACGATAACTGATTTTATCGATAAGTTATCAGTTACAAGTTTTGCTGTGTCTACCAACTGACCACCACCAAAAGCAATTAAAGCATCCGCATCAGTGATAATTTTTTCTGTTCTTTCAACTTCTTGGAATGTGCAATATCCCGTGAACAATATTATAGATTTTCAACTAAAAAGCTTTCTGGGAGAAATGGTTTGATAACTTCCAGTACTATCTCGTCTGTCAGAATAATAGATCGATCAATTCCTCTATCCTTTAATAAAGATGGGAGTTGATTCAAAATACCGGCCTTATTTATATATTCTGATAGTCTCATTCTAATAATCCGTTTTACCATCGTTACTCCTTTTTAAAATGATTCAGTAGCGCAAATGCACTTTCAACGAAATAATTCACTGCAACTGGTAAAGATTCATCTCTAACAATAAAATCATCATGGTGCCAATCAGGAGCATTCTCTTCACCATTGAACCTACAAAAGCAAAGACCCCAGGAATCTTTTCCTGATAAGCAGCAAAATCCTCTCCTCCTGTTGAAGGAAGTGTTTCAATCACTTCAGCAAACTTTTTGCTATTTTCAAAAATGATTGGTGTCAAGTCTCTATCGTTAAATGTTACATTTGGAGCATTTCCCCAATTGATCTCAACTCTTGCATCAAATTGTTGCGAAACAGCTTTTACGACTTTCTCAAATCTTTCAATTACAGAAAGTCTTACCTCTGGGTCAAAGGAACGAATGGTTCCTTCAAAATAACCATTTGCTGGAAGGACATTCCAAGTTGTACCTACATCAATATGAGTAACTGATAAAACAGCTGATTCAAAAGGTGATACCGTACGAGACACGATATTTTGCAAATTATTAATGATTGTCGTAATAACCAAAACAGTATCAACACCAAGGTCTGGACGAGCTGCGTGAGCACTCACTCCATTTACTATTACTTTAAACTGTTCAACCCCTGCCATAATTGCACCTGAGCGTAATCCAATTTGACCTGGTTTTAGATGCGGGTTATTATGGTAACCAATAATAGCTGAAACATTTTCAAGTCCACCAGCTTCAATAACCTTATAACCACCTTGAAAGTTCTCCTCAGCTGGTTGGAATATCAACCTAACTGTCCCATTTAATTCAGCTTCACGCTCTTTCAGTATTTCTGCTGCACCAAGCAAACTTGTTTGGTGAAAATCATGACCACACGCATGCATAGCACCATTTGAACTAGCATAGTCAAGATTCGTCCTCTCAACAATTGGAAGTGCATCAATATCAGCACGTAAAGCTATAATTGGTAACCCAGATCCAATCTCAGCAATCACACCTGTCTCCAATGGATAATCCAAAGGTTTGATTTCAAGCTCAGATAAATAGTTTTTTATATATTTTGTTGTTTCATATTCTTGCTCAGAAATCTCTGGATGTTCATGAATATAGTGTCTCACTTTAGCTAATTTACTATAAAAAGTATCAGTCATCGGGTTACCTCTCTCGAAAATTTCATAGTACATATCATAACATTGCATTCTAAACTTGCATAATTGTCATAAATTATGGCTAGCTATAAAAAATATTTATTGCAAATTTTTAATCTATCTATATTTCCTTATAGAATAATGGTTTTATACATTTCTAAATACTCTTATAAAAAGAAAAATGAGAGATGACATTACTAAAACCTATCTACCCATAAATAAAATCTATCACCCACACAAAAAAAATCCATCACAATTGTGATAGGATTCATTTTTATTCCATTTTATTCCATTTCGAAGCTTTCGCTCTTAATCTTATCTGGTAAAACAAGGGAGAGGAGAATGAACAAGATAGCTGGAATCAACCATGGCAGTGATGCTCCCGATAATGGAAGGAAGTTAATGATGGCATTAAGTCCTGCAAGTTTGAACTGACTGCCAATTACACTAAGCAAAGCGATAAGTGTCACTACAGTAACTGTAATTTGCATACCAGGTTTAGACAAGGCTACAAACTTATTAGCAATTACAATCATAACAATTGTGATTGTAATTGGGTAAAGAATCAAAAGTACTGGTACTGAGAAAGCAATGATATTATTAAGTCCCAAATTGGCAATCGCAAATCCAATAAGAGTAAAGACAATAGCATAGGTTTTGTATGAGACTTGTGGGAAGGCCTTATTAAAGAACTCACCGGTCGCCACAATCAAGCCTGCTGTTGTCGTAAAGCACGTCACTGTTACCATAACTGCTAGGAAAATCTGTGAAATCGGACCAAAGATAGCCTGTGTTGCACTCGATAGAACTGCTGCTCCAAGGTTAGCACCTTCTCCCAAAGTTGATGTATCAAGTGGGAAATGGTTACCCAAGAATGCTAGACCTAAGTATAAACCTGAGAACATCAATCCAACCAGAATACCTACAATCCAAATGGTTGAGATGTACTCTTTTTTAGATTTAAAGCCTAATTGATTGAGGGTTACTACTGCCACCACACTAAAGGCTACCGAAGCCAAGGCATCTAAAGTATTGTACCCTTCCAAGAAACCATTACCAAAAGCTGAGGCTTTATAAGCTTCTGTTGCAGTATGTGTGCTATGACCACCATATTTAAAGGCACCAACTACAATCAAAATAACGATTAATAGGGCAAAAATAGGAGTCAGGATTCGACCAATACTATCTAAAATCTTAGAAGGATTCATTGCAATCCATAAAGCCAAGGCAAAATAAACGGCTGTGAAGGCAAGTAACCATAGACTAGTATGACTATTACCAAGCATTGGTTCAATACCAATTGAAAAAGCTGTTGCTGCTGTCCTTGGAATGGCAAAGAATGGTCCAATAGACAAGTAAAGCACCGACAAGTATAGCAAGGCAAACTTAGGTGAGATTTTTTGAGAAATCTCATGAATATATCCCTTCGGATTCAGAGTCCCAATAATAAGTGTTAGAATTGCAATTCCGACACCAGATAGAACAAAACCGGCAATAGCTAGCCAGAAATGACCTCCAGATTCAAAGCCTAGCTGAGGTGGGAAAGTTAGGTTTCCCGCTCCGAAGAACATACCAAACAGCAAAAGCTGTAAGGCCTCCTTTTTTTAACATAAGTTACTCCAATCTAAAACAAAACATGACGTTTCAAAAGGAAACGGCTTGTTCATTAATACTTTTAGTTAACTTAATTAGTATGACATGATTAATTTGGAATTTCAAGCTATTGAAACTTATCCACAAAGGTTTTTAAAATTTCAAATATTCTGCCTGATTGGATGAAAAAACTAGACAAGATTCCTATCTCGTCTCGTTTAACGACTTAAATTATGGGTGACTAACAATTAGTTCAAGATTTCCCTCGATTTCCCAAGCTTGAACATCGCTTGGTAGAATGAAATGACCTCCTTTGGCAATGTCGTAATCTTGCCCGTCTACGTTAAGGCTTCCTTGACCATCAAGCACACTAAACAAACTGTAATCAGCAGTCTTTTCAAAATCAGCCTTACCTGAAATTTCCCATTTGTAAACAGCAAAGAAATCACTTGCCACTAAGAGCGTTGATTTGAGATCATCTACTTTTGTTGTAACTGGGCGACTGTTGGCAGGTTCACCGATAGTAAGCGCGTCGATAGATTTTTCTAGATGGAGATCACGCAAATTGCCTTGGTCATCCTTACGGTCAAAATCATAAACACGATAAAGTCGTATCACTAGATTGTTGTGTTTCAAGAACCATGATACCTGCACCAATAGCATGCATGGTACCACTTGGTACATAGAAGAAATCTCCTGCTTTAACTGGAACCTTGGTCAAGAAATTTTCCCAATCCTTACTTTCAATTTGCTGGCGCAATTCTTCTTTTGATTTAGCATTGTGACCATAAATGATTTCTGCACCTGGTTCAGCGGGAATGATATACCAACACTCTATTTTACCAAGCTCACCTTCATGTTCAAGTCCATAAGCATCATCTGGGTGGACCTGAACTGAAAGCCAATCATTGGCATCCAAAATCTTCGTCAAAAATGGGATATGACAACATTTTAGATATCTTCATCACTGAATATGATAAAGGAAACATTAATGTCGTGACTTATTAGACAAATCACTTGCATTACGGTCTAAGATTTTCTACAATGGTCTCATCATAAAAAAGGAGGTACTATCATGGGTATCGAAGATAAATTGAATCAAGCTAAAGGAGCTCTTAAAGAGGGTGCTGGTAAACTGACTGGCGATAAAAAGACTGAAATCGAAGGTGCGGTTGAAAAAGTTGTAGAAAAAGCAAAAGACGGTATCAAATATGTTAAAGAAGGCGTTGATGATGCGGTTGAAGTCCTTAAAAATAGCTTTAAAAAATAAGACAAAAAAGAAGTTTTCAAGCCATTTGGCAAGAGAACTTCTTTTTTATTTTTTTCTAAACTGAAATTACTTACGAGAACGCTTGCTTCCTTTAAGTGCAAATGATGTTTCATAAGTACAGCTCCTAATGCACCTAATCCCAAGCTACTCACATCACCAGTATCTGGTAAAGTTGATTTATTTACTTGGCTACTTTGTGAACTTTTAGCAGACTGGTTAGCCTAGAGCTTTATTTTATTTTGAACAAGATTAGTTTGTACAACTGAGCTACCCAAAATTAAGCTAGCGACTAGGACTGCCCCAACTTTTTTTCCCGTTTTGATGATTTCTTAATGGCATAACGTTCTTGTGTTTGTTTGGTATGTTTGTATGTCATCTATTAAACCTTCTACTTACTTTTGCGATGACTCTATTAAACACTAGAAAACTAGAACAAGGCCTAAAGAAACGTTAATCTTTACTTAAAGTAAAAAAGTCCCCAAAATATTGAGAACTTTCAATCTCTAGGATAGACCAGTCTAAATTTTTCCAAAACAACTTGGCTTTTCTAACTAAAATTCAATCCGGCCTCATGCAACCATTTGCTAAAGAGGTCCTCATGAATCTTTTGCCAGTAAGCTAGGCTTCAATCTCCTTCACCTTCTTTGTATGGTCAACGCTAACTTGTTTAAAAAGAAGAACCACAATTTTAGTTGTTTCAATAATACAAACGGCATTTTACTTGGGCAATGGGGCTAGCTAACTGCAAACAAGTCGAAAGGTGAGCTAATTACTGTCTTTTGTCCCATCAAAACCAAATTGTGAGCTAGTCTGTCTCTACTTCAAATATCAAAAATGGTAGGCCAAAAGCTCTACCATTCTCATCTTAATACTTAGAATGTTTGTAACCGTAAAAGGCATAAATAGCCGAACCAATTAGCACTGCTATGCCAAAGGCTGACCAGGTTTGCCAACTGTACTGACTCATAAATGAGAGACAGACGATGATGGAAAGGATTGGTAAGACAGGAACAAATGGGACCTTAAACTCATCCTTCTGTGGCAAGCCCTTGTCTTTACGAAGAATGATAAGAGCAATAGCCAAGAGGACCAAATAAGCCAAAGTCGAAATATTAACCAAGGATGCCATATTAGCCAAAGAAAAGATGCCTGATGAGATGGCAGAAAGGATTCCAGTCAAAAGTGTCGCATAATGTGGAACCTTATGGGTCTTTGAAACCTTTTGAAAAGTTTGTGGAAGAAATCCATCACGCGCCAAGCTATAAACCATGCGACTAAGGCATAGGCCATGGAAATACATACGGTAATCAAGGTCATAATGGCAACTACCGATACATAATTGGCTGCCCAAGACACACCAATATAACGAAGGGCATAAGCTACGGCATCGTCGACATTTAACTTGGTATAGTGGACAACTCCCGTCAAGACTAATGAAACCACTGCATAAAGTGAAGCGACGATAATCAAAGCGAGAACTATACCTCGAGGAACATTCTTTTGTGGTTCCTTAATCTCATCTACTGTCATAGAAATGGATTCAAATCCAAGAAAACCAAAGAACATGAGAGAAGCACCTGCATAATCCCCGTCTTCCCACCATAAATTTGGCCGAAGCCAAATGGTGCAAAGTTAGCCCAGTTGTCCGGATTCAGATGGAAAAGACCAACTAGGATGAAAACCGCCAAGGCAGAGAACTTAAGCACTACTAGGAGTGAGTTCAAACGAAGGACTTGTTTGGAATCCATGAGGAGAAGAGCCGTCACAAGCACCAAAACCAAGACTGGCAATAGGTCAATATAGGTCCCCTGACTCGGATTAAAAGGGCCACTGATAGCCTTGGGGAGCTGTAGACCAAAGCTTGCCAAGAGCCCCTTGAGGTAGGCTCCCCAACCAGAGGCAACACTAGACACGGCGTTCATGAAAACGATCATTGTAAGCCATCCGCCATCCAAGCAGGGTACTCACCCCAAGAAGCATAGAGATAACCATAAACGCCACCAGCGGATGGATAGCGTGAGGCAAACTCAGCAAAGAAAATCGCCGACATACCCACACAAACGGCTGAAATCAAAACCGAAATAATCAGGGCTGGACCTGCCAAGGTTGATGCCGCGGTACCAGTAATCGTAAAGATTCCTGTCCCAACCATGGCACCGATTCCCAGAAGGACTACATCCCTAAGGGTCAGATGCCGTTTCATCTCGGTTTGAGACAAACCAACATCCTTTTTACGAAAAATACTCATTTTTATACTCCATTTTCTGAGAAATACCGCACTATTATACCATACTGCAAGACAAAAATAGAGCTATTTCTGTGTTTTTATACCTCTATTAATAAAAAGCATATCAAGATTAAGATTTCGTAACAAGTATTTTCTAACGTGTGCCCTATATCTATCAAAAACCGACTGCTCAAAACTTTGCTTTAGTTGTCCATTATTCTGCAGTTTTAGTAAATTGGGATCATTTAAATTAGAAAACACTATGAAACTGAAAAAGGTTTTAAATCTCAAGTTATAGCTTTCATTTATAATTAATCTACTAACTGGTCTTAGGATACAAAAAAATAACAAGATTTCTCAATCCTGCTAGTCTCTTGTCTTATCATTATGATTTTGTTCAGTCAGTATGTAGCCTACTGCCAAGCTGACTGACTAAGTTAAAGTGATTATTTGTCGCCAAAAACTTTGAAACGACCTTCTGTTTGGACGTCTTTATCTCCTGCTGGTGCAACGATTTGACCAAATGGTGCTTGGGCACGGAGTTTCCAGTTAGCTGGGATGTCGTATTTTTCAGCCAATTGAGCATCAACAAGTGGATTGTAGTGTTGTACGTTCATACCGATATTCTTCTCAGCCAAAGCCAACCATGTCGCATAAAGGGCGATTCCATGACCTTGCTCTGACCAAATTGGGAAGTTTTCAGCGTAAAGTGGGAATTGCTCTTGAAGGCTTTCACTACATCTTGATCTTCATAGAAGAGGATTGTTCCCTTAGCTTGAGCAAAACCTGCCAAACGTTCTTTTGTTGCCTCAAAAGCTTCTGCTGGCGTTACTTTTTCAAGCTCTGAATAAGCGATTTCATTCCAGAAAGCATCTGATTCTTCATTCAGCAAGATCACCACACGTGATGTTTGTGAGTTGAAGGCTGTTGGTGTGTTAAGGACAGCTCCTTGAATGGTTTCAATCAATTCTTGGTTAGAGAGCTCAAGGTCTTTTCCCAAAGCATAGATTGAACGGCGTTTTATTTGTAAGTCTGTAAAGTAGGTCATAGGTATTCCCTCTTCCTTTATCATAAATGTTAATTGTTAAAATTGTTAAGCTACTTTGTAATAACTTTGATTACAATAACCATTATAGCCGTTAAAAATGTAACGTCAATAGTTACGATCAAAAAATCACTAGTTATTAATATTTCTTTCTTACGCGTGTCAAAATACCATCCTTATCCTAAACTGTTAACTCATTAGAAGATGACCATTTGACCTTGCCTCCACGATTGTTAGTACGCTCTGCTATGCCAACCAAGTCGTCCTTGTTTGCCAATTCAATGACGTGGTAAGCAAGACCAGGCATATCTTTGTCACGTTTGGACAAGTTTTTTCCGCCCCACTCGTTGACAGCAAGGTGATGGTGGTAATCACCTGAAGCAATCCAACTAGCGCTTGGAATGGTAAACTTATCCGCTAGCTCTAAAACATCCTGATAGAAAGTGCTTGCTAGCTGACTATCTTTGACTGATAAATGAATATGCCCATGCGAGTATCCTTAGCTATCACAAAAGGCTCAACCTTCCGTCCCATATCGTAAATTTCTTGAGCTGATAACTCTTCTGTGACACCAACGATGCGACCATCCTCACGAATATCCCATTCAGCAACCGGCTTGTCTCTATAAAGCTCAATACCATTGCCTTCAAGGTCTTCCAAATAAAGGGCTTCACTATAACCATGGTCAGCTGCACCGACAAATGGATAATCCAGATCAGCAATATGTTTGAAAACATCTGCTAAATCTTCGCGAGACGGTAACAAAATCGCCATATGGTAGATACCATAACTGGACTTGACCGCTTCCTCACGATTGGTCTGAATCAGATGGACCAAAGGCTTGTTTCCAGCTCCTAAAACAACTTCCCTTTCCGTTTTGGTTAGGATTCCAAGTCCAACAATCTGTGTGTAAAAGGCCGTCTCCGTCTGACCAGCTAAGTCCTTTACATTGAGTACCGCCTCTGCGAGGTAAATCTTACTATTGTAATCGTATGTCATATGATTTTCTCCTGTGTTGTAATCTTTTATGTGACATTATTATACTTGGTTTGATTGTAATGTCAATTATTACAACCTAGAATCAAAAAAGAAACCGAATAATTTTCGATTTCTTATCATTTAAGATCTAAAAATCAAGCTCCAGTTTCTTTCCAGTTAGCCTTAGCATCCTTTAAAATACCAGCTAAAGTTTTCTTTTCGAGTTCTTTTTCCATTGCCATTTGAACATCTTCTAGGCTCTGATCCAAAATACCATGAATATTACGTCCTACTGGACACGCTGGATTAGGATTGTCATGAAAACTAAAGAGTTGCCCACTTGGACCGATGCTATCCACCGCACGATAAACCTGTAAAAGGTTAATCTCCTCTGGTGCCATGGCTAATGTCGATCCTCCACTTCCCCTTTGAACAAAAATCAAGTCTGCTTTCTTCAGTTGTGACAAGGTTTTGCGGATAATAACTGGATTGACACCCACACTACTCGCCATTAAATCACTGGTTAGCTTAGTTTCATTTCCCTTATTTTGTGCTATGAGGGTCAAAATATGGACAGCAATGGTAAAGCGACTTGGAATTTGCATATCAAGAACCTCTCGTTAATCTTTTTCTTTTCAATCAATTATAACAAAACCAACGTTGTAAAACAAGGAGTTACAACAACTGAAAGAGTTCCTCTTACACTAAAAAAATAGAGCCATCATAAACTCTATCCTTTTGTATTTGAAAATAAGTAACTAGACTAATAATACATAGTATTATAGTCTATTGAGGCTCTAACTTGGTCTTTTGCTTCTTGCGAAGACCTTGTCCTTCGATATGTTGTTTGATCAGGTCCACTACCTCATCATTGGTTGGTAAATCCGAGTGTTGGGCATCTTCACCTGTAACAGTGATTTCAGTGTAACTTTTTGCCTGATTCTGATAGATATATTTCCCAGCGGACACACTAGCATCAGGAACCAGCTCGTCCGAATCATAGGTAATGGTTCCCGCTACCGAATAGACATGCAGGGTAGACGGAATATTCTCTTTAGCAGCTATAAAGTCTGCTAGCATGACCGATTTATTTTTAATATTGGTTTCAGTGAAATTATAGGGCGTTCCGATAGTCATCAAAGAATTTATCTTGACATCGTAGTCGCTAAGATAATTTTCAATAAAAGCCGTATAAAAAAAAAAATAATCAAGCCACCATTTGAATGTGCCAACCCTTTAAAATTATTGAAATTGTATTTATTCTGCAAGGCTTCAAAGGCCTGATTCATCATCTTGGATTGTTTCTTAATATTGCTATAGCCATCCTTATTATTTTCAAATCCGATAACAATAATAGGTTCATTGTCATTTTTCCTGATTTTACCCTCAAAGGTGATACGCCCATTATTCCAAACCTTAACCTTGAGGAGGCTATGCTTGGTACCACGACGGTCTTGATTAAGCTTACGGACTAGGCCATCAAATCTATTTTCCGTAGCAGAGCTCCCTGGAATCATGATAATGGGAGACAATTTTGAATTATAGAAAGTCTCTATTTCCTTGACATTTTTCCTAGTCCAACTATAGGATGGGACGGCTAGACCAATGAGAAAGAGAGCAATAAGGATAAAGACCAACTTAGTTTTTTTATTTAGTTTCAAGGCTTTCTCCTTCCTCTTTTAGACCGTGTTGTACCTTATTAGACAGACGCACAAATGGAATAAAGATAAGAATGTCGACTCCCAAACAGAGGATACTAATAGCTAGAGCTCGTAAGCTACCCCCAGTTCCGATAAAGGCGTAAAGAAGACTTGGTGTGCCATCTGGAACTGGATAAACCGCAGCTGGCATAAGATGGATAGCCAAGGACACCGCAGCAATACCTATATTTACCATAGGTGCCAGTAGGAAAGGAACCAAATAAACTAAATTTAACAAGACTGGTATCCCCACCATAAATGGAGCCCCATAGTTAAAGAGACTAGGAAAGACACTTAGAAGACTCACCTTCTTATCCTTATAACTGGTTGATGCTAAAAGCAGAGCCACCAAGAGGGCTAGCCTGAGCCAATGCCAGCAACCATACCATAACTATGATAAAGGTTTGTTAGCGTATAAAGGTGGGGAAGCCCAGTCGTCGTATGATGAGAAACAGCATAGGTCAGATTTTCCAAGGCAAAACTATCCTCGGCAATGGAATTTGGGGTAAAAACCTGATTATTCCCAATCCAAGCAGAAAAAGTGTTCAAAAGTCCCATCATAAAGGTTGACAACAGATGATTATCAGTTACAGTAAAGGTAGAAGTAAACTTCCTAATCGTTTGAAAAACATTAGCTTGATCTCCAATAACAAGAAGAAGGTTAAGCCCAATAGCTAAAATGAGTGATAAAAAAATGGGACGAACAGTCTTTGGTTGATAAATATAGTCCTTATCCACAATCTGATCATCACTAGCTCTCGAAAAGCGAAAAATCTGACCAACCAGATACCCCACAAATATAGCCAAAATAATGTTGATTGAATCCGGTAAATTGATACGAGCCAAAACACCATCGTTTAGCGGTGACAGCAACAGCTCCTGCGATCCTATAATCAAGCTAACCAAAAGGGATGTCACACCAGCTGTACCAGTACTTCTACCATAGTGACCAGCTGTGTATTTTCCTGCAAAATAGGTTGATAAGGCCCTGCTAAGCCACCAAGAAAGTTGGAAAGATTAATGAGCACCTGCCCAGTTATCTTAAAGGTCGGTAACCAGTCAGAAACTGAAAACAGCTGATTGATATAGCCCATCTCCGAAAAAACAGATAGTGAAATCACCCGAATAATTCCTGAAATCAGAAAAAATGGAAAGAGCGAAACCAAGGTCTTTTGAGTAATCTGGACAAAGCCCCGCTCACGAAGCCAGAGAAACCTCAGGATCAAATAGTCTATCATGAAAGACTCCTAGAAATTGGCAAAAGTAAACTTTAAATGCAACGTTTTCTTACATTATAGCACAAAGAAAGAGGCCTCACCTTAATCCTGGGTTACACCAACTTCTCAATCTTACTAAAAATACTTTGTTATCTTTTAATACAAAAAACATGAGTCTCCACTTTTGAGACTCATGGCCGATTATTTATTAAGCAAAAGTAGTCACATCAGAGGCGTCCAAACGAACAGACTCAAAGCCTTCTTCATCAGCTTTCCCAAGGGCAATAATCAAAATAGGCACATGTCGGTCTTCATCAAGACCAAACGCTTTGGCAAGACCGTCTTTTTTATAGCCACCGATGGCATTTGTATCGTATCCATAAGAGCGAGCAACGAGCATTAACTGCATAGCAGCAAGGCTAGAGTCGATATGGACAATTTCATTCATCACTTCGAAAGGAGCTTTCTCATACATTGGTACAATGCTTGATAGTTGTTTCTCCTTGACCTCTTCTGGCATTTTTCCTTGAGTAACGGCTTCCCATAGATTTCTTCTGCTCTTTCTTGGCTCTTCAAATCGGCAAAAATGAGAACCATGGCTGAGGATGTTTCATTTTGTACACCATTGTAGCTGACAAAAGGTTTCAATTTATCTTTGCCTTCTTCGCTATCAACGACAACAAAGCGCCAAGGTTGCATGTTCACTGATGATGGTGCCGTAACGGTTTTATCCAAGATTTCCAACATTTCTTCACGTGGAATCTTGACAGAGGTATCAAACTTACGAATGGAACGACGGTTATATACAATATCTGAAAAATCATTACTTACTATAGGCATCTTATGTCTCCTTTTTATCATTAGACAAAATTAATATAACCAAGATTATAGCACAAGACTATTTTTATCAAAAACAATTACTACAAAAATACCTAAAGATTGGTTTTCTTGAGTCCCAGACGTTTCACTTCAGATGAATAGTAAACCATGATGGTCAAGAGGCTGAGTGTGATTAGCCAGATTGACTTAATATAAATGAAGCGCATGAGAAGAGCTGATACAACAGCACCAAGCACAAAACTGCCTACGACAAAGCCATAATTGACCGCCTGGCAACGATATTCTTTCTGATCCTTGCTACCCTGAATAACATAATAAAGTGCCGTCAGCATCCTTCGATAATTTCCTGAAGTCATAAAAATCACAAAGGGGTGATTTTCAATCTGACTACTGGTAAAAGTCTTCATCATGACACCCTCAGAAAATGCAATAATCGGAAGCTCTATTAGAGCATTTGGCCATAAGAATGGTAAAATAGCAGTCATCACACAAAGAGGAAGTAGACCATGAACACGACAGTAAGCATTCTTACGATGGTCTTTAAACCATATTCCAAAAAGAAAACCTATGGAAAAGAATAGAATAGAGTAGAAAAACATCGCAACATGTTATGGTACATGCTACTACTACGCCAGTCAGCAACTAACAAGAGAATATTCCCCGTCTGAGTGGCAACCAAACTATGGTAATACACATGACAAAAGACATTCCAAAGCTCCCCCCGAAAAACTGAGCAAATGGGCCATCATACGTGTATTCTGAGGCAAAAGATTTCGAGACTCCATTACGTAACTCCCATCTATAAATAAAAAAATGATAGTTTTATTATAGCAAATCTAAAGAAACACACTAAAAATTAACTGTGTCAGGATCAACCTGAGTTTGATCCCTTGAATCTTATCCAAGACTGCCATGTCTTCCTCTGACAAATCAAAGTCAAAGATATCCAAGTTGGCTTCAATATTTTTTGGTGTCACTGACTTAGGTAGTGGCAAGAAACCTTTTTGAAGGCTCCAACGTAGGGCAACTTGAGCAACAGATTTTCCATTACGTTCAGCCACCGCTTCAACATCTTCATTCCCAAAAATACTACCAGTACCTAGTGGGCTATATGCTTCAAGAAGAATGTCACGCTCTCGGCAATAGGCAACCAAATCTTCTTGGGTACAACCTGGAGCCAAGAGAATTTGATTGACATGTGGCACAATTTCAGCTGTTTCAAAAAGAGCTTCTAGATGATGTTGCATAAAGTTAGACACACCGATAACACGCACCTTACCTTCTTTGTAGGCTTCTTCCATTGCCTTCCAAGCCCCTGCATTGCCAGCCTTCCAAGCATCATTCTCACGAAGTGCCTTTGGATTTGGCCAGTGGATGAGAAAAAGATCCAAATAATCCACACCTAATCTTTCGAGAGATTCGTCGATAGAGGCCTTAGCCAAATCGTAATCGTGCTTGTCATTCCAGAGTTTAGTCGTTAGGAAAAGATCCTCACGCGCCACATCACTATCAGCAATCGCCTTACCTACAGAAACCTCGTTACCGTAGATTTGTGCTGTATCAATATGGGTGTAACCAGCCTTAAGTGCGAAACTAACGCTATTGTAGCTTCTTCCCCTTCTGGAATCTGCCAAGTCCCAAAACCAATTTTAGGAATAGCAACCCCATTTGAAAGTGTATATGTTTCCATCCTGTTCTCCTTTTCAAGTTGTAATAGGATTATCTTAAAAGATATCAGATAAAAATGCAAAGATTTGCTATGGACTACAGGAAAAACTCCAAATTGCAGTTTTCTACCAGGTGGTGCTCCTATTCCTTATGATTAATCTCTATCGTCATAACCTTTTGGATGGCTTGAATGCCATGCCCAGGCACTTTCGATGATTTTTTCGATATTGTCAAATTGTGGTTTCCAACCTAGGACTGTACGAGCCTTTTCAGAGGATGCAATCAATGTATCTGGATCACCAGGACGACGACCTGCTTTCTCAGCTGGAATTTCTTTATCAGTAACCTTACGAGCTGCTTCAAGGATTTGAAGATTTGAAAATCCTGTTGAAGATCCTAAGTTGAAGGCTGTTGACTCATTGCCTTACGGAGATACTCCACTGCTAAGAGGTGGGCATCCGCTAAGTCGAATGGATGTACATAGTCACGAACATTGGTACCATCTGGAGTATTGTAGTCGTCTCCAAAAATCATGATTTTCTCACGAACACCTTGAGCCACTTGGAGAATAATTGGCAAGAGGTGGGTTTCAGGACCATGATCCTCACCAATCGAACCATCAGGTTTGGCACCCGCCACATTAAAATAACGAAGAGGAACATACTTGATGCCGTAGCTTGGTCTGACCACTTCATGATAGTTTCCATCATAAGCTTACTTTCACCGTAAGGATTGATTGGGTTTTGTGGTGTGGTTTCAAGGATTGGAATTTCCTCAGGAATACCATAAGTCGCAGCTGTTGATGAGAAGACAATGTATTTGACACCACATTCGTTCATGACCTCAAGCAACTTCACCATACCAGAAGTGTTATTGTCAAAATATTTAAGTGGTTTTTCCATAAACTCAGCCACAAGTGAGTAAGCCGCAAAATGAATAACCGCATCAACATCAGGATTTTCCTTAAAGACTTTACGCATAAAATCTTGATCTGCTAAATCCCCCTCGTAGAATACAGCGTCTGGATGGACTGCCGCACGGTGACCCGTCACCAAGTTATCCACGACAACAACTTTTTCTTGGCCCGCTTCAACCAAACGGTCCACCATGTGAGAACCGATGTAACCAGCCCACCTAAAACTAAGATTGCCATAAATTTACCTTTTTCTTATTTTTCTATTATTATAACATACTTCTAGTCTACGAGACTAACTTGAGTTAAGTAAGGTGAAAGAGGATAAAAAATGGTCGCCAACAGTTAGTTGGCAAGCATTTTTCCTTTATGAAATTAAATATTCTAAAGCGATTGTTATCTAGAAATCTAACTGCTGAGATGAGAACCCAAATTAAATAATAACTCTAAAGGACTATCATAAAAAATACGTTTCATGATTGACTTTCACCTCTTTTTCTCCAATAAATCGTCCTTCGCTAATAGCATTTACCTTCGGCATTTGATATAATTTTTCTCAGAGGTATTTTTATTTATGAAGAAACAAGCTTTTAGTTCTGAACAGTATTTGAATCTACAACGCGACCATATTTTAGAGCGTATTAACCAGTTTGACGGTAAGCTCTACTTGGAGTTTGGTGGAAAGATGTTGGAAGATTTCCACGCTGCCCGTGTCCTTCCTGGTTATGAGCCTGACAATAAAATCAAGCTCCTTCAAGAGTTCAAAGATCAGGTTGAAGTGGTCATTGCCATTAATGCTAGCAATATCGAGCACTCTAAGGCTCGTGGTGACCTTGGTATTTCTTACGACCAAGAGGTCCTTCGTCTGATTGATAAATTCAACGAGCTCAATATCTATGTGGGTTCTGTTGTTATTACGCAGTATTCAGGTCAACCTGCAGCTGATGCCTTCCGTAACCAACTGGAAAAAAATGGCATCACGTCTTACATCCACTACCCTATCAAGGGCTATCCAACGGATATCAACCATATCATTTCTCCTGAAGGTATGGGAAAAAACGACTATATCAAGACTAGCCGTAACCTGATTGTCGTTACCGCACCTGGTCCTGGTTCTGGTAAATTAGCAACATGTTTGTCTAACATGTACCACGACCAAATCAATGGTATCAAATCAGGTTATGCTAAATTTGAAACATTCCCAGTTTGGAATTTGCCGCTTCATCACCCAGTTAACTTGGCCTATGAAGCTGCCACTGCCGACCTTGATGATGTCAATATGATTGACCCATTCCACTTGGAAACTTATGGCAAAACTACGGTAAACTACAACCGTGACATCGAGATTTTCCCAGTCCTCAAACGTATGCTTGAGCGCATCCTTGGTGAGTCACCTTACGCTTCACCTACGGATATGGGTGTTAACATGGTTGGTTTTGCCATTACGGATGATGAGGCAGCTAAAGAAGCCTCTAAACAAGAAATCATCCGTCGCTACTATCAAACCGTTCTTGATTTCAAAAATGAACGTGTGCCTGAGACTGCTGTCAAGAAGATTGAGTTGCTCATGAACGATCTTGGTATCACGCCTGAAGATCGCCAAGTGGTCGTTGCAGCACGCGCTAAGGCTGAAGAAACAGGTGTCCTGCCCTTGCCCTCGAATTGCCGAATGGTCAAATCGTCACTGGTAAAAATTCGGAACTCTTTGGTCCAACAGCTGCAGCTTTGATTAATGCTATCAAGACTTCTGCAGGCATTACTAATGAAACGAAACTTATCGAGCCTGAGGTAGTTAAACCAATCCAAGGACTGAAAATTGACCATCTGGGTAGCCGTAATCCTCGTCTCCATTCCAACGAAATCCTCATCGCCTTGGCCATTACTGCTGCCAACAATGCGGATGCGGCGCGTGCCATGGAGGAACTTGATAACCTTAAGGGGTCTGAAGCTCACTCAACTATAATCCTTACTGATGAAGATAAAAATGTTCTTCGTAAGCTTGGTATCAATGTCACATTCGATCCTTACTATCAATACGACAAATTGTACCGTAAGTGATAACTGACTATAAACATCAAAGACCTCAGTTTTAATAACTAGGGTCTTTTAAAAATGACTTTAGCTTGATAAAGAAAAAAGGGAAACTCTATCGAGTTCCCTTTTTGATAACTAATTTTTCGTCTCAACCCGTTCCTAATAAAAAGGGGTGGCCTAGCATTATTATGAAAAAATGAGTTAAAGGTATCAAACAGAGGGCTAAGCCACTCCCGATTCTAATCAGCCTACGATTTCTAACTTGAGAAAAGGTAAGCTAAAAAGCAAAACTATAGTAGATAGAACAGCAACAAGTGGGAGGTAACGACCTCCAAAAAGGTAGAGAAGCAATGGAGCTATCGCTATCAAATGATTTAGAAAATTGCTAGTAACCCGAACGGTTTGTCCATCCTCCACAGTAATAGTGTTGGACTTGTAACCCAATTTACCAACACTCAATCGAGCTTTTGATGATGGTAGGGAAACAGTCACTGCTTCCACACCAGAAACCGTCCCGACAAGACTAGTGTCTACTCGAATGGGACTCTTTCTAGCCACCTTACTAGCTTCTATTGTAATACTAGCCACTAAGCATCTCCTTTTCCTATCTTCTACTTATAGTATACACTTTTTCGAAAAGCTTTCACAAGATAATCGACTATTAAATCAAGGTTCCTTTACAATTTTGTGCCTTTTCAAAAAGTATTGGATATCTTGATTGCTATATCACTATCCACTTTTCCTTCAAAAATCAATTATTTTTGACAGGAAATCCGTTATAAGATATAATGTAACAACGTCGTTTACAACTAGTTGGTAATAATGTAAATATAGAAAAAAGGTTACATGAAATCATATAAAGGAATTCTCCTACTAACCGTAAGCATTGTTCTTACGGTCTACGTCTGGTTAGCAACGGGCATGACAAACTTCGTCACTCCCGGTCTAGCTTTAACAACCTTATCATGGACTTTTATGTTGGCAACACGATCACGACTTTTAGAAAAACTCTTTAACGGAATTGAGAGAATGTACGCTATCCACAAATTTCTTGCCATCTTATCAGTTATTCTCCTTGTCTTCCACAACATCGGTATGGGGAGTCTATAGGGTCCATCTAGCTGGTCAGCTAGGAAACCTTGGAATACATACTTTCTTGGTAAAAGTCTCAAATACGAGACTTGGCATTGGCTTCATCGGTTGGTTTACTTAGCCTATATTTTTGGTCTCTCCCATGTCTATTTGATTATAGTTTTTTTATTTCATTTTCAATCTCTTGGTCTTTCCATCTTATAGCCCTAACCCCAAACAGTTTTGATAGCAGGAGTATTTGAATTTGTATACTTGGTCAACTATTGCCTCAAAGCATGGATATGAACATTGAGTGTATTGCTATCATCACATATTCCTCTTGCCATACCGTCTCGTAAAGTTCCGTCTTTGAAAAGGCTCTCTCAGGATTGCTAGCCAATATCCATAGAAGTTCAAAGGATTTCACTGTCAATTCCAAAGATTGGTCCCCTATGTGAACCTCATGAGTCACATGGTAGATTACTAAGTCACCAAGATCGATCCGCTCTGTCTCACTTCAACGGCTAAGGCGACGTAAGATATTATTCACTCTTAAAACCAATTCGTGCAGGCTAAACGGTTTGGCTATGAAATCATATCCCCCCAAACTTAATCCATAAATCTTATCCTGCTCGCTTGTTTTAGCAGTTGTAAAGAGAAAGGGTTGATTAGGAGCAATATATTGAACCTCACTGATAAAATCATAACCGTTCATATTGGGCATCATGATATCTGTGATGATGACGTCAATAGACTTTTTTCTGAAAAGTTCTAATCCCTCCTTGCCATCATGAGCAACTAAAACATCGTATCCCGCCTGTAAAAAATAGCGGTTTTGAATATCTATCTCATCATCAACCAGCAAAATTGTCTTTTTCATCTGACGCTCCTTTGATAAAAACAGTGTTACACATAGTCAGTATAATACTATTTATTCTAATATTTAAATGATTTGAATCTTAATCTTCTCGTTTGGTTGTCAAACCTAAAAGTCCAACAAGACCTGCCAAGGCTAGACCAAACATACCAAGGCCAGCTGTAGCCGTTTGAGCTTTCCCAGTATTTGGTAGTATAGGTTGCCCATCATTTTTCTTAGTCTTAGCCATGGAATTATCTGTGGAATCAGCCATTCTCATCTCTGAAACATGGGCCTCTTTCGTCATATATTTAATTTTGTTCATTGAGTCTGACGTAGAAGAAGACATAGATATCTGATCTCCTTGAGGAGTTCTGGACATCATTTCTGATCCATGAAGTCGAATCGTTACTTGATGAGTAGCAACTAGATTGCTCAAGTCTGGTTTGCCATCTTTAGAACCATACACTTTGACAGTAGCTTGGTAAGTGTGAGTGCCATTGGCACGAAGTTGGTCTAGAAGGGCTTGTCCTTCTTTGCCTGTCGTGTTACCATTCAAATCTACTTCTTAGAAATATTGGCCTTTAGCCAAGCCTTTTGGAGGTGTTGATTGTATCTTTAGGTAAGTGGGGTTGGAATAAATATAAAACACATAAGGAATTAAAGGTAGAAGAAAAAAAACGAAATAGAAACTATTAAGGAAACAAGTGCAAAGGATTATGCTGAAAATCTATTGAATGAAGCAGATAAAGATGATGAAATTGTCGATATTATCATTGATGAAGATGGTTCAATCATTACAGTTGATTTTAGTTAATCTAGTTAAAAAGCAACAACCACATAATATAGGTTGTTGCTTTTTTTAGTATATGTGATTTTCCAAAAGATGAATTTGAAGAATATTGTCGAGTTGGACTAATCTATACCCTTCATTAGTCTTTATTGATATTTCCTTACGAGACAGTTCTCTCACTTCACCAAATAAAGTAATTTTCCTATCACGATGTTTGATAGTGAACTGCCCTTTAAGTTGGTTGGCATAGAGTTGAGAAAGTAATAAGAGTTTCTGAGGTTTACTTAAGTCTGTTGAAAAGTCAACACGATATTTAGCAGCATGTAATGATGAGGTATGTTCGGACAGAAAGAACCCCATCCACTTTTGCATCCCTGGATCCTGGTATTCTCTTGCTGCTTGAAATGGTAAATAGGAACGATCAATCATTTTAAACCATCCAATCCTCCAGCAGAATGTCCTCCGATGAGCCTACTTCTGGCAATACTTCTCGATGCACCGTCAAGTGCATTAGCTTTTAGTAGAGAGGTAAAGCCAAATTGGTCTCTGATAGAATCTATTGCTGTCTGGAGCCTTTCTTCTTTTTCAATTTGTTCGACATCATCGAACAGTGAGAATTAAACCAAAAGATTCATCTACAAAACCAGAATA